>Ga0070738_10000623_pt1 | contig 94312 bp, 73 predicted proteins | sample Coa_R2_2_FD_66446 | JGI IMG/M metagenome (GOLD analysis project Ga0070738, IMG submission 66446) | Surface soil microbial communities from Centralia Pennsylvania, which are recovering from an underground coalmine fire - Coalmine... | ecosystem: Environmental > Terrestrial > Soil > Unclassified ...
AGGGCGGCGACATCATGACCAAAGATAAATTCGGCCCGGATTTCCGGCTGCACACCGAGTTCTGGCTGCCGTTGATGGCCGACAAGAAGGATCAGGCACGCGCCAACAGCGGCGTCTATCTGCAAGGCCGCTACGAGATTCAGGTCCTCGACTCGTATAAAAACGACACCTACGCCAACGGCTCCGTCGGCGCTCTCTACGGCATCATTGCTCCGGATAAGGAGGCGCAGCAAAAGGCGGTCAAGCCACCAGAACAATGGAACACCTATGACATTACTTTCCGCTCTCCGCGCGTCGATGACAGCGGCAAGGTGACAGAGAACGGCCGCCTTACCGTGGTCCTCAACGGTGTCACGCTCATCGACGACGGCAAGTTCGATCGCGTCACGGGCGGAGCCATCGACAACAAACTCGGCGAGCCGGGACCATTGCTCTTACAGGATCATGGCTGCAAGGTGCGCTACCGCAACATCTGGATACAACCGCTGTCCCAGAAGTAGGAAAAGTAGAAAGCCTACTCCTCGCCACGGTTTTCAAGGCTCGCATCGCGTTTCTTGGTTAGCCGCGACCCGAAGGTGAGCGCGGGAGTGCGAACGCGCTCCGCTGCGCGTCGCGGCTAACCGAAGGTCGCTACAGGCTCTTCAGAAAGGCCAACAAGTCATCCACTTCACTGCGCGGCACGTCGGCGGGCACTTGATGATGATGCCGCAGGAAGACATCTTCGAGAGTGGCCGCTCGCCCATCGTGGAAAAAGGAGCCGCCCTGGGCCACCCCGCGAAGGGATGGCGGATTGAACTCTTTCTTCCCCATTTCGTCTTCTAAACCGACTTCGTAGGTCCGTGAAGTCGTATAACTCGGCGGAGCATGGCAGCGAGCGCAGCCGCGCGCGCGGAACACGGCTTCGCCGCGCTGTGCGGCCTCCTCATCCCTGACGAGGCGCGGCGGGGGAGGAGCCAGCGTCCGCAGATAGGCCGTCAGGTCCGCGATCTGCTGCTTCGTTGGCCGAGGGCCATGCATCGTAGTCTCGATGGATTTCCCCACCTGATCCTCCAGGCGGGTCATGCTGCCGTTCCAGGCCCACGGAGCCGTATCGGCGACGCCCAGTAGAGTCGGCACGCGCTTGGGCGCTCCATAGGAGCCGTCGCCGAGCGTATCGCTGCGCAGGCCGATCGTGTGGCCGTCGCTGTGGCAACTGTGGCAGCTCATCCAGCCTTCCACCGATAGTCGTGCATCAAAGAACAATAATTCGCCGCGCTCGGCGGGTGTCCGCTCCGGCATCGGACCAAGCGAAATCTCCGTGACGATCTCGCGCTTGTCGCTGTCGATCACCGTTACGGAATCCGCGAAGGTATTGGCAACAAAAACACGGTGTTTCGCCGTGGCGAGCGCGGTCGGCCGGTGGCCGACGCGCAGACGCGGCCAGTCGCCGCGAGTCTCCGCCTCGTAGGCAATCTCATCCGTGCCGGCCAGTGCGATGAACAATCTGTCGTCCACAACGGCGAGTCCCGAGGGATCGGCGGCGCCGCGGAGAAATGCGCCGAGCGATTGCAAGCGACTGTGTCGCAACAATTCGGCTTTCGGATTCAACACGTCCGCCAGCGACAACGAACGCACGCCGTTGGTCATGACATTACCCCAGCGGATGTCGTCGGCGCGCGTCGGCGTGTCCTCGGCCAATAGCTGCTGGGTCAGCAACAGTTGTTTGCCGTCGGCGCTGAGGGCGAGGCCTTGGATATTGTGCCCCGGTACCGAACGCACCGATTCCACGATGCCGTGCTCCACATCCACCACGGCCAGCCGGCCGCCGAATGCGTCCGCGACGACGATCTTTTCTCCACCCGGCAGCGCCAGTAGTTTTCGGGGTGCGAACGGCAGGGAAACGGTCGTGTAAATACGCGGCTGTGTGGACTCGGAAAGATCGAGGATCACAAGCTGGCGCGGCCAAAGGCAAGCCACGGCCGCTCGCGAACGGGCCAATCGGCAGACGCTCACGGGAGCTTCGCCCACCCGTAAGCGCGCGCCAATAGTAAGCGAATCCTTGCCCCGCGTCAGCACGGCCAATTCTCCGGTTGCCTCATCGACGACCAGCAGCCGGCCGTCTCCCCCATCGGCAAGATCGGCGAGCCGCCGGCCCACCGTCGTCTCGGCAATCACCCAGCCGCGCTCCACATCAAGAGCGGATACCGTGCCCGTCCGACGATTAGCCACGAAGAGACGCCGGCCCTCATCGGCAGCCACGAGCGCGATCGGCTGCCTGAGAACTCGGTTTTCGGTTTTCGGTTTTCGGTTTTCGGCCAAGGGAAGCGAATTCCTGTTTGTTCCGAAAACCGAAAACCGAAAACCGAAAACCATGAGGGAACCGGCCAGCAACAGGACTGACCAAGTTGATTTTTTACTCATTGCTTGTCTTTTTTCTCGTCTTTTGTCAGAGCTTGGCGCAATAAGTCTATTCCCTTGGCCAATTGCGGATCGGCGGGCGGCTTCGCGTCGGCCTTCGGTTCGGGAGATTGCTGTTGCTGCCTCCATTCCTGCACGGCTGCCGCCTCCTTTCGGTCGATGGCAACGCGGTGGTCGGGCCAAAGGTGGTTCGCCGCAGCAGCCACGCGATGTTGTTCGGTGGAAGCCGCAGGTTCGCTCCGCTCCACCCGTCCCGTCCGCAGAAGCACAGCGCCGCGGTCCTCCGGCAGATGGACCAGGGTGGTCACGATGAATTCCGTTTTGGGCATTTCGCCCACGACGATAGCCCGACCGCGATCCTGAAGCGCTGCTGCCACGACCGCACCCATGCTGCCCGTGTACTCGCTGACCAGCACGACAATCGGCATACCACGAAACAGACAATCACGGTCTGCTTTGTATTCTTTCGTTCGGCCGTGGTTGTCGTGCACGCGAAAGAGGACGCCGTCGTCGAGGAAAGCATCCGCGACGAGCGCGGCATGGCCAGTGTCTTGCCCCATCGTGAAACGCAGATCCAACACCAGCGCCTTCGCCCCCTCCGCACGAACCTGCGGTTCGACTTTACGAAGATCCATCAGCGTGTTGACTTTGATTTCGTCGATGGACAAGTAGCCGATTGCCGATCGCCGATCGCAGCGGAACGACCAGCTTTCCTCGCCGGTGCGCCGATAGCCTTGCACGGACGAAAACGGGATGATCGAACGAACCATTTCCAGAAGTCGCTTCTCGCTCTCGCCGGGCTGACGCACCGTCATGCTGACCTTGGTGCCTTCCTCGCCTTGCAGGCGCTCGACGACCTTGGGAAGCGGCACTCCTTCCATGCTCTCGCCGTTCACTTCGACGATCAGATCACCCGGCCGAGCGCCGGCCTTGCGCGCGGGACCGCCGGGAAACGGAACGACAATCTGCGTCAGTTTCTCCTTGTCGTTTTTGCGGATCTGGATGCCGGTGCCGACATAACGATTGCCGGCGATCATTTCCTGTCTCTTCACATCTTGCGGGGATAAATAGCCGATCCCGTCCTTCTCATTCGTTCGCCAGTCGAGCAAGCCGTTGAAAAGAGCGTGTTCTGTTTTCTCGGCGGAACCAGCATCTTGACGGTCTTCTTCGTTGGGCCAAACCTCGGCCAGCACAGAAGCGAATCTCTCCGCCGAGGTCACGGTGGAGACCCGTTTAGCCAGGTTCGCTGGTGTTTTCGCCTTCTTCTGCCGCAGAAGCACCTTGAGACCATGTAACAGCATCTCCTGCCGGGCCGGCGGATCGATGTCATTCTCCAATACGAGATCCGTGATTACCCATGCCTGCCTCGCTGCCTCGTCGATGCGGGCGGATCGCGTTTCATCGTCCGATCGCGGGGTTGGTGTTTGCGCTTGCACCGCAACGATCAACATTAGGGTCAGAGAGAATGCGAGAAAGTGTCGAATCATACTGGTCACCTCCGCAAAGTGCCGCCGTTTTGGAAGTTCCACGCTACCTTTCGTGTCTGCGATTGCTCGTGCCAGGCTGTTACCGTAACGCGGTCGGAGAGATAAAACAACAACAGTTGTTGGCATAGTATCGGACGTTGCAACGGGATTCGATCTTTCGACGGCAAGTTGGACTGTATTAAGTGCCAGTCGTCCGAAATCCGGGACGGAATGCGAATTCGTTGCAAAATCAATCTATCGTGGAGACCGTGGATCGGTCTCATTTGGGAGGAAGCATGACGCCGCACTTCACCCGCCTTTTCCGCGTTCGCCATTATGAGACGGATGCTCTCGGCCACGTCAACGGGGTGAATCTCGTTCGCTACATGCAAGAGGCGGCGATCGAGGCATCCACCGCTCTGGGCTTTAGCCCGGATTGGTATCAGCAACACGGCGTCGGCTGGGTGGTGCGTCGGCTATCGGTGCGTTACTTCGCTCCCGCAGTTTATGGCGACGAAGTGACGGCCGCCACCTGGCTCTCAGGACTGCGCGGCGTGCGCTCGATCCGCGAATACGATCTGACGTTGGGCCGCAATGGATTACGCGTGGCCAGGGGACGGGCCGAGTGGGTGTATATGAATTTCCAAAGCGGCGAACCAACTCGCATCCCTGATGCCTGGGCCAACGCCTTCACACTCAAAGACAAGCCGGAAGATCTCGGCATCCGTCTGCAACATCCCCAGCCTATCGAAAATGCTCGTCGGTACACAAGCCGCCGTCGCGTGGAGTTCCACGAGTTGGATACCGTCCAGCACGTCAATCATGCCGTCTATTTGCAGTGGATCGGCCAAGCATTCCAGGACGCTCTGCGTGATGCTGGGCATACTCCGCAAGACGGTTGGAGGGCGCTCCAGACCGGGCACGAGATTCAATACTTGGCTGGGGCAGTGGATCAGGATGATGTCGAGATCGTCAGTTGGCTCAGCGAGACGGCGGCGGATGGCGCGGCCTGGACGCACGAGATTTACAACGCCGACACACGTAAGTTGTTGGCCCGCGATTACGCGCGGATGAGTTTCGTCAACGCGCGGCACGAGTCGATTTCGCCGCCGGGAATCATCCAGAAGATTGCCCACGATCCGAGGATGTAATCGAATCAAAAGGGATTAGTTTTTGCCATCCCGTTCCTTCGTGGCCGAATGCGAAAACATCTGGATGCAGGATCTCCGTGAGGATTTCCACCGATTCGACCAGCCGCGGCCCCGGTCGGTTGAAATACTGATTGCCGTCGGCGAGGAAGACCCGCCCCGCGCGGACGGCGCGAAGCTGTTGCCATTCCGGCCGGCGCGTCAACACTGGTAGATCGCACCGCGATCGGTCGATGTCGAAGCCGCACGGCATAACCAGAATCACGTCGGGAGCGGCCGCGCACAGTTGCTCGAAGGTCATCCACGGAGAATGTGCCCCCGCAACGCCGAAGAGGTTGACGCCCCCCGCCATCTCAATTAGCTCCGGCATCCAATTACCGACGGCCATCAACGGATCGATCCATTCGATAGCGGCCACGGTTGGCCTCTCGGGAAGAGCGCGCGTCCGCTCCGCGATGGCCCGCATGCGCCCCTGTAGTCGTTGGATCAGCGCCGCGCCGTGCTCGGATACTTGGAGCGCGTCGGCGACCTGCTCGATACTCGTCCACACATCGGCCAAGGCGTTGGGCGTCAACGATACCAAGCGCGGGCAAGTGCTCAGCCAGGCGCGAACAGCCCGCTCCACCTCGCGCAAGCTAACCGCGCACACCTCGCAATGCGCCTGGGTGACAATCACATCCGGCTCCAGATCGCGCAGCTTCTCGCCATCGACGCGATAGACCGATAAGCCTTCCTGCACGATCGCCTTGACGCGCTGATCGATTTCGTAGCTCGTTCCGTTGGGATCGAATTTCGGTCGCGTACACACCGGCAGACGCTTGACCGATTCGGGATAATCGCATTCGTGCGAACGGCCGACAAGCCGGTCCTCGAATCCGAGCGAGCATACGATCTCTGTGGCGCTGGCGATGAGCGAAACGATACGCGGCATGGGACAACCCTCTGTTCTTGCCCTCGCTCAGCGCTGGCGAGCGGGGTTGCGTTAGCGCCCCGAGCGAAGCACTCGGGGCGCTAACGCAACCCCGCTCGCCAGCGCTGAGCGAGGGTTGGAATATGTATCATGATACAAGGAAGAAAAACGATCCGAGCGCGGATGAATGCTAGGAGACGATAATGAAGATCCCCGATATGCGCAAAGAATACATGTGGGGAGGCTTGTCCGAAGCAGACATGGATGCCGACCCCATGCGTCAATTCGAGATGTGGTTTCAGCAAGCGCAGGCGGCCAACCTGCCGGAGCCGAATGCCATGACGCTGGCGACGACGACGCCGGACGGCAAGCCGTCGGCGCGCGTTGTTCTCCTCAAAATGTGCGATGCTTCCGGTTTCGCTTTCTTCACCAACTACGATAGCCGCAAGGGCCGCGAGCTGACGGCTAATCCGCATGCGGCGCTGTTGTTCTTCTGGCCGGAATTGCAGAGACAAGTGCGCATCGAGGGCACGGTAGAGCGCGTCTCGGAAGCGGAATCAGACGCCTATTTTCGCAGCCGTCCGCTGGGCAGCCGGCTGGGCGCCTGGGCATCGCGGCAAAGTGAGGTCATTCCCGATCGCGAAGTGCTGGAGGAGCGCGTGCGCGAGATCATGCAGCGTTACCCCGACGGCGAAGTGCCGCGCCCGCCGCACTGGGGCGGCTTCCGCGTCCGCCCGTTGACGATCGAGTTCTGGCAGGGCAGGCCTGATCGCCTTCACGATCGATTGCGCTATCAGCGCGTGCAGCCGGACGGCTGGCGGCTCGAACGACTCTCGCCGTGATGCAAATATTTCGATGTCATTTCCATTTTCTGCTTGCCTTCTCGCGCCCAGCCCGCGCAAACTGAAAGATGGGGAAGAGAACCCATTTTCGGAGGAGGCTCCTCATGCGTGGACTGATTGCGTTGGGTTTAGTCCTGTCCTCGGCCGGCCTGTGTCTTGCCGCCAAGGAGCAAAAACCCGCAACCATTCCCGATCTCATCGGGCAGCTTTCCAGCAACGATTCCCTAACTCGCCAACGCGCCGCCAAGCAGCTTGGCAACCTCGGCTTGGCCGCACGCGACGCCGTGCCCGTTCTAGGCAAATTGCTGCACGATGCCTACCCCGACGTGCGCAGCAGTGCAGCCAAAGCATTGGGGCAGATTGGCACGCCGGCTGTCCCCACCTTGATCGAGGCGCTAAAAGATCCGGAAATCAAAAACCACGCGCGAATCGCCAATGCTTTGGCGTGGATCGGCCCACTGGCGAAAGAGGCGGTACCGGTCCTCGCGGATCTCCTCAAGAGCAATTGGGAACCGGCACGTCTCGAGGCGTTGGTCGCCTTGGGCGAAATCGGTTCCGAGTCGCAATCAGCACTGCCCGCTGTGGTGCGCGTGCTGGCTGATCCGAGCGAACGAGTTCGCGAACAAGCGCTCGGAACGCTGAAACAGATCGGGCCGGCGGCCATTCCAATCTTGAAAGAGGCTTTACGGGACAAATCCCTCACACTTCGATTGTGGGCAATGCATGCACTCGCTCTCTATGGCCGAGAGTCCAAGAAAACGATCCCGGTGTTGCGCGACGCTCTAAAAGACACCGATCCGCGAATTCGCGCCCAGGCCGCGGCCTCGCTGGGCAGCATGGGCAAAGATGCTCAGGATGCCATCCCGAACTTGCTCGACGCGCTTCAAGACAAGAAACTGTCAGTGCAGGTTCAAGCCGCGCTCGCAGTGGTGGGTATGGCGATGAAAGGCATTCCCGGATTGCTAGAGAAAATCCGCATTGCCGATCGCAAGGCACGCTGGGCAGAGCCGGTGATTTTGAAACAGTTTGGCAAGACGACGGCGGAAAACGTCAAGGTGCTGGCTGGCCGACTTCAAGATAAGGATGCCAACATCCGAGCTCAGGCGCTCATGGCGTTGACAGTGTTCGGAATGGCAGCCCGGCCGGCTGTTCCCGCCTTGAACAAGGCGCTCCAGGATGAAAACGATTCCATTCGATACATGGCGGCAGTCGTGCTGCTTGGAATCGATCCAAATAACAAGGAAGCTTTGAAGGCAGCCACTAACACAGCAGGCGCGGTCCCGGCCTTACGCTTCGCCGCACAGCGGCAGAGGGTGCGTCAAATTGATGCTGTCCTGGAAGATCCCGTGTTGCAGGAGCAATATGATCGAATTATCTCCTTCTACATCATCGTGACAGCGACTCGTGGCGCTGGCGTACATACGCCGGACATTTCTTCGCTTCCACCAGAAGCCGTGCCAGCTTTGGTAAGAGGACTGAATCTCGTCGCAACCTACCAACTCGGTTTCTGCTGACCCTTTGTAGGAATGAGCCAAAAGCTTATCGACCTGGTTCAGGCCGACCCTGTACTGATGATTTACGCTCTTGAAAATCTTGGAAAAAATGTTCCCAAGGGGAGCAACCCATTTTATGGACGGATTGTCCGCACCGTGATCGAGCCGATTTCGGCCGAAGTGCTGGCCCTTCTGATCGGAAACGATCCCGCCCACCGATTGACTCCGGATCAAATCGCCCGTCTGGAGAAGATTTGGGGACGGCGAGCGGAGGAAATGGCGGAGTTGACGCGAACCGCGGAAACGGTTCAAGGTTTCGCGAAGACCGCTCGCGGCGCAGACATCGACGCAACCCGCTCCCGATTGCGAGACGATAGCCCAGTGGTTCGCCAGATGACACTCCAGGTAATCGCTCAAAGGCGCCTCCCGCTAGAAAGCGATCTAATCGACCAGCTCCGTGACCCTCGAGTTGCGACTACAGCACGCGAAGCCCTCGTGCGTTTGGCCCGCGGTACAGACTTCGGTCCCTACCCCGGCTCCTCACGGCGAGGCATCGATCGCTCCATTGAAAAATGGCGGCAATGGCTGGCGCTGCAACAAAGTGCAGCGCCGGAGAAGTCGGCCACGGACGCGGCCATCGCCGAAGGGAAGCGAGCCAAGCCCGACACCCTCGAGATCGTGCCGCTGGCTCTCGTTCACGACGACAAACCCGCGTTATCCTCCGGTGTCGCGAAAGCGTGTGACGAGCTGGTTAACGCCAAAGGCAACGAGCAAGTTTCTAATCTCGCTCGTCTGCGCGACGCCAAGGATAGCGACAGCACGGAGGCCATCGCTCTGGCGATCCCCAAGCTGTCCGGCGACATTCAGCAGCAGGCCCGCGATGCGCTGACCGAGCGTCTGACGCGCCTGCCGGCGGCGATGCTGCGCGACAAGCTCCAGGACGATAATCCCGAAGTGCGGAGCGCCGCGGCGTTGGCGTGCGGACGCAAGGTTGCAAAGGGACACATCGCCGACTTATTGCAACTCCTGGACGATCCGGAGATGAGCGTGGCGCAATCGGCGCGGGTGGCCTTGACTGAACTCAGCGGTGAGGACTTTGGGCCGAGCAACGACGCCGACCGTCGTGGGCGCGGCGATGCCGTCGCGGCCTGGCACAAATGGTGGAAGGAACGTCAGGACTAACAGAAGTAACAATCGCCTTCCGTGACTCGGGAACCGAGAAAAACTCTGCCAGCCCGCAGCGCACGCAAGGGTAGCGTATTCCCTTGCTAGCTCTGCGGGCTGGTAAGGTCTCACTCTCTGTTCACGAGTTGTTGTCGGCGCCGGCAGGGTATGTGGGATTGACAACCCTCCAGCAGTTCCTCCAGCCGGTCCAAGTCGCACGGTTTTCCGAGAGAGGCGTCGAAGACGCCGTCATAACGGGCAAGCCGGTAATCCAAGGGATCGCTCGCCGATACGGCAACAAGCAGCATTTGCTCACGCCCCACTTGCCGTCGTAGATTGAGGGCGACTTCGCAACCGTTCACCTTGGGCATCTGAATATCCAAGAGCACGACGTGCGGTCTGAAGCAGCGAGCGACGATGAGGGCCGAGGTTCCTTCATAAACGACTCGGACCTCGTGTCCCCATAGCCGAAGTATCGTGGCCAAGGTGTCTGCGGCGTCTCGGTTGTCATCGGCTACAAGGACTCGCATGGCTTTGCCTCCCGGTTCACCCTCTACCTAACTTTTTTGCAATCTTCGTGCCGACTCGGGAGAGATCCGCGATCGCCTTAGCCGCCGAACCTCAAGCCGAAGGCGGACAGAGCTTGCGTAGCAATTCTTCCAAAGCAGCGGGTTCCAAAGGCTTGGTTACATGCTGATCGAACCCTGCTTGCTGGGATCGTCGCTTGTCCTCCTCTTGCCCCCAGCCGGTCAGGGCCACCAGTTTCATGTTCTTTCCCCACATCTGCTGCCGGATCTGGCGAGCTACTTCGTAGCCGCTCAACTTGGGCAGGCTGAGATCGAGCAGGACCACATCGGGCAAGTACGAACCTGCGGCTTCCACGGCCTGGATACCGTCGTGCGCGATGCGGACATCGTGCCCCATCATGAGCAAGATCGTGCGCATACTCGTAGCCGTATCTTCACTGTCTTCCACGATCAGCACCTTGCACGGACCCGCCGCAACCTTGCACTCACCATCGCCAGAAGAGGACGGTTGCTGCGTTGGCTGCTCGGTGACAATCGGAAGTCGCACGATGAACTCGCTTCCCTTGTTTGGGCCGTCGCTGTGGACTTCGACCGTTCCTCCGTGCATCTCCGTCAACCATTTCACCAAGGTCAGGCCGATGCCCAATCCGCCTTGCGACCGCTCCAGAGAGTAATCCACCTGCCTGAACATCTCGAAAATGTGCGGCAATTGATCGGCGGGGATGCCAATGCCGGTATCCTTCACCCGGATGAGGACTTCACGGGAGGGTTGACCTCCCTCGCTCTCCGCTTCGACGGTTAGCCAGATATGGCCTCCCCGCTCGGTGTATTTGGCGGCGTTGTTGAGCAGGTTCGAGAGGATCTGGGCCAGGCGCGCCTCGTCGGCTTCCACATGGATCGATTCCATCAGTAGCGTGACCGTTAGTTCATGGCCCGCCGTCTCGATGAGCGGGCGAGAGGTTTCCACAGCGTTTCGCACGACCGTGGCTAGATCGACTCGCTCTTTGCGCAGTTGGAGCTTGCGTCGAGTGATCCGACTCACGTCCATGAGGTCATCGATCAGCCGCACCATCTGTTGCAATTGCCGCTCCATGATGGTGCGGACTTGCTCGACCGTCGCCTTGTTGTCGCTTGCCAAGCGCAGGATTTGCAAAGCGTTGCGGATGGGAGCAAGGGGGTTGCGCAGCTCATGGGCCAAGGTCGCCAAAAATTCGTCCTTGCGTCGGTCGGCTTCCAGTAATTGCTGGTATAACCGTTTGCGCTCGGTGATGTCGCGGGCAATGGCGGACGCTCCAATAACCCTCCCTCCGTCGTCCTTAATTGGGGAAATGCTCAAGGAAACGTCGAATCGCTGACCGTCTTTACGGACGCGAGTCGTCTCATAATGATCAACCCGTTCCCCTCTTTTGAGGCGCTCCATGATACTGGGAAACTCGTCGGGGTGATCGGGCGGCATGAGAAGTGAGACCGGCTTGCCGATGACCTCTTTGGCGGTGTAACCGTAGAGCCGCTCGGCTCCGCGGTTCCAACTGTGGATGATGCCATCCATATCTTTGCCGATAATGGCATCGTCCGACGACTCGACGATTGCCGCCAACCGCAAGCGCGTTCGTTCCGCCCGCCGCCGCTCGGTCATGTCGCGAAAAATGAGCACGACGCCTCGGATCGCTCCCTCGGCATCCTCGATCGGTGCGGCACTATCGTCAATGGGGAGTTCCTTACCGTCCTTGGCGATGAGAAGGGTATGGTTGGCCAAGCCGACAATCCTACCCTCGGCCAACACCTTCTTGACCGGATTCTCGACTGGCAGTCGGGACTCTTCATTGACGATGCGGAACACGTCCTCAAGCGGCCTCCCCATTGCCTCGTCTCGCGTCCAGCCCGTCAAGGCGGCTGCGACCGGGTTCAGCGACGTGACCCGTCCATCGGCGTCCGTGGCGATCACGGCATCGCCAATGCTGGAGAGCGTAATCCGCAACGCTTCCCGCTGGCGGTCGGCTCGGTCCCAGCTACGGTACATCGCCTCAGCGAAACAGGATATTGCCGCTCCTGAGACAACGAATATCCCAATTCGTAGACCATCTCCGTCGGCAATGCGCCAACCGTCCCGCGCGATGAAGTAGTACGTGCCGGCCAACGTGCTCAGAGCCGTCGCCAACAGGCCCGCTTTCAGGCCGCCGAACCATGCCGCCGCCGTGACAACGAAGAGAAAAAGGTACAGCGGGGCATCCGGTTCGAGGATGTCCGCAAGCAGAAACCGGCGGATCAGCACCACTGCCGCCGTCGCCACGACCGCGGTGAGGTAGCCCAAGCCATGCTGTCGTCCCTGTCCGCGCATACGCTCCACGGTCCCTCACCGGACAAAAGGGGCGAAAAAAATAAACCCCTATCGCAAGCGGGGTCAGCTTTAAGCAGCAATGCGATTCTGTATACTGCGTTGTCGGACCTCCTTCATCTAAAACCCATTCCTTTCAGAGCAAGAACCATGCCAAGCCCAACCATGCGAGCGAGACTCCTATCATCGGGTGAGCGCCGTCAGCGAGAACCATAGAATTCCAGAGGACTTAGGCATCTCATCGGTTTGATTGTTTCGGAATTTTCTAGGGACGAATGAGATATGGTTGGGGAGCCACTACGATTCGATGCGAGCAGTCTTCTTGTCGTCGATGTTCAGCGCGGGTTTACGTCCTTGTGCCCGGATGAGCTGCCGGTGCCGGGCGGACTGGAGATCGTGCCGAACATCAATCGCTTGCTGGAAATGCCGTGGGCGCGCATCGACGCCAGCCAGGACTGGCATCCGCTCGATCATTGCAGCTTCCTTGGCCGGCGCGATAATCTTTATCCGCCGCACTGCGTCATGGGCACGCCCGGCGCGGATTTTCTCCCTGGACTGCGCAGCGAACGTTTCCAAACCATCTGGCGCAAGGGATACGATCGCGATTTCGAAGCCTATGCGCTGACGGCGCAGCATTCCGCCTTCGCGGACTTCCTGCGAGCCGGCGGCATCGCTACTGTCGTCGTGTGCGGCATCGCCACGAACATTTGCTGCTATTACGTGGCCCGCGATCTTCGCCGAGCGGGATTTCGCGTACTGCTTGTCGAAGACGCCAGCGCCGGCATCGACGTACCGGCTGCCAACCTGTTTCAACAGCAGATCAAAGAGGAAGGACAACGGCTGGGAATCGAATATGTGATCCTGCAGACCATCAAGGGTTAGAGCGAGCGGACATGACTCTGCCGACATTGCACCGGCTCCGCCATTTGAGACAATAAACACTTCCAGTAGTTGGTGGATGGATACATGCAGAGCGTCTCTCGCTTTGAAGCGAATTTGCTACGATTGTTGTGGTATTTCCTGCGCCGGGAACCACCCGAACGCGCCTTGCCGCTTTTGGAAGACCGCTGTGCCGCTCCGACTTGCCTGCATCGTAACGCCATCCTGCTGATTCAGGACGCGCTGGCCAAGGGGTGCATGCTGTTGTTGGCGCGACGCGGCGGCTGGCGACGCGAGCGATTCCTGCGCGGCGACCGCGCGGTTTATGGGCGGCTGTGGGAGCGAACCCCGCCGGCCGATCTGGGGTTGAGTTTCTCCGCTCATACGCTGAGCTTCCTCATCTGGATCACGGCCAACCGTCCCGGCGATACCGAACGCGCCTGGCGCGTCCCCGAAGACGAATTGACCCTGGGCGATCGCTTGTTACTTTACTTCGCCCATGAAGGATTGCGGAACGTGGCCGAGGGGCTGGGCGCGCCGGCACTGCGGACCCAAGAGCCGTTTGTGCGACATGCGCTCTGCTGGCTAGCCTTTCCCGAGGACTACACGGCCGCACCGATCGGCGCTAGGCCGAACTTCGCGCCCTGGACAATCGGAGCCGGCGCGTGCATGCTGGAAGCCTTGCAGCCGGAGTTGGCCCGGCGCTGGATCGAGGTCGAGAGCAACAAGGAACACATCACCGATCCGCAAGCGATGCGAGTTCTCGGTCTGGCGCAGGAGCGTGTGTTGACGGCGTTTCTCGATGCTATCGAACAGGCCGGCCGCATGGACCTGGCGCGTTTTTTGTTGCATGCGGCCGCGGTGCTTCTGGGAACGCACGCTCACGCCGGCATGTGGACCGCGCGACTGAACCTTACGGGGCAGCGCGTCGCCGACCGCGCCGCCACCTTCCAGGCCGCGACGATTTTCTTGCGAACTCTCGACCGTTCGCAAACGTGGGAGCGCCGGGCGCGCGGTGTCGGCTACTTCGATGAAGGCTACGCCGCCAGCCAATTATGGAAGGCGGATTGGGAGCAAGTACAAGGAGATCGATTGGTCGAGCGCGCTCGCGCCATCGTCCAGCAGTTGGACCCGATGCGGCAATCGTAAGTCCGATCCGCGCACGCAGCGCAGCGGAGTAAGCGGCTCGGAAATTAGAAGAGGAGACCTAATATGAGTCGAGCATATCGTGTCAGCGTCCGCGAATGTCAGGATCGCACCATCCGGGCCGAGGATCACGTCAGCACGCGGCTGGAGATACTCGAAGTGTTGCCGCCCGAACAGATGGCCGGGCTTCTCGCCGACGAGTTGGAACGCCGCGGCTTCGAGCGCGAGGGCACTCGTTTGGTCCGCAAGCAGAATGGCGTCACGGTCACGGTGGAGACCACCACGGCAACCGTGACTGTTACCGCCGAGGCGTCCGAGGAAACCACCATCCAGGCGGAGCGCACCGATCGCGCCTACGATGATGCCGGGCCGCACGCCAAGGTCGTGCGCGAAAACCTCAAAAAGCAGGTCGAGAAGGACATCGACAATAAGGCCGGCGAGAAAACGGCGAGCTTGCAGACGCAAGTGACCGATCGCCTCGAAGGCGAGCTAAGCGACCTACGGCAAGAGCTGGATCAAGCCGTCAATCGCGTGACGGCCGAGGCGCTCAAACGCAAGGCAGCGCAGATGGGACAGATCAGGGAAATGACCGAAGATCCGCAAGCGGGATCGCTAACAATTGTGGTGGAAGTTTAGAGGCGACGTATCGAAGAGTTTGCTTCGACGCTGCGATGAGATATTGTGAATCATCATCATAATTTGTGGGACATCATCAATGTCCATCCTCATCAAAGAAACCGATTTGCCGCAGGAATTGACCGCCGAGCAAGCGGTCGAATCGGCGTATTCGACGGAATTGGCCGAGGTCACTTCCAAGGTTCAGCGCGGGCTGCCCGCGCTTATCGAGTGCGATAAGGATCTCGCGCCGTTTCTCTATATGAACCTCCGCAATCGCCTGCGCGCCGTCAACTTGCGTTGTCTTTATCTCGACGGCCGGCCGCGCCAGGAGGAGCAAGGCGGCGCCATGCCGATGGGCATGATGGGCACCATGATCTCCCAGTTGCGTGAAGCGGTGCGCGGTCCGGTCGAGCGCCGCATCGTCGTCCTGCCGCATCTCGATTTGCTGACCACCAGTCAAGGAGGGCTGACCACCGAGGCGCGCGAGGTCATTCCGCTTCTTTATGAAAATCCAGAGTTGGTGTGGGTCGGCTTCAAGGATCCGTCGTTCCCGTTGCCGCAGGTCATCGAGAACTTGTTTCCTCATCGCGTTAGCTTGCTTGGCATTCGCCGTAATCGGCTTCGCCATCTGATCACGCGAAAGGAGAGCCGCAAGTTCGGCCGCGAGTTCAATCCGTGGGCGCTCTACAAATTTGTCTCCGGCATAAACGCCGTACGTCTGCGCAAACTGCTGTCCACGTTGGAAGGCGAAGATTATCCCGCCAACCCGCAGAGCGCTTATCGCCAACTCCGGCAGGCGACGCTCGGCGGCACGCTCGAAGTGCCGAACATCCGTTTTGATGAGGACATCGGCGGCTACGTCAAAGTCAAGGATCAGCTCCGCAACGAGGTGCTGAATCTCCTGGCCCGTAAGGAACAGCTAACCGGCGAGGAATCGATCCGCGCCATTGAGGAGCTGATTCCCAAGGGCATGATCTTCTGGGGCCCGCCCGGCACGGGCAAAACGCTGTTCGCCAAGGCAATGGCCGCCGAGATTGGCGCGGCCGTGACCATCGTGTCGGGCCCGGAATTAAAGAGTAAATGGGTCGGCGAAAGTGAAGAAAATCTCCGCCAGATTTTCCACAAAGCCCGGCAATCGGCGCCGTCGATCATCGTCTTTGACGAGTTGGATTCCTTCGCTTCGGCGCGCGGCACCTACACGGGCAGCGGCGTCGAGCATTCGATGGTAAACCAGCTTCTGACCGAGATGGACGGCTTCCACCGCGAAGAGATGGTTTTCGTTGTCGGCACGACGAATTTTGTGGAGATCCTCGATCCGGCCTTGCTGCGTCCAGGGCGGTTCGAGTTCCATCTGCACATTCCCTATCCGGATGCCGATGCTCGCCGCGAAATCATTCGCATTTACGATCGCAAAATGGAGTTGAAGATGAGCGAGGAAACGCTGGAATACACGGTGAAGCGAACCGGCCACGGTTATCTGACACCGCAGGGCACGCCGTTTAGCGGCGACCATATCAACGCACTGTGCCGTTCGATCGCTCGCCTACGTCTGCGTGAAGAGCGCGACGACGCCAGCACGCCAAAAGATGTCGAACGCGCGCTGACGGAATATCAGGACCGGCCGAAGATGACGCGGGCGGAAGAGCGCGTCTTGGCCACGCACGAAGCCGGCCATGCCATCTGTTCGCTGTTTTGCAAGCACACGCCGCCCATCGAACGCATCACCATCGAGAGCGACAATCCCTGGGCATTCGGCTATGTCCGTCACCAGGATCCCGCGCACCGTTATATCCGCACGCGAAACGAATATCTCGACGCCATCTGCGTCGCCCTGGGCGCCCGCGAGGCGGAGACCCTGCTCTTGGACGATCTATCGATGGGCGCGGTCGGCGATTTAGAGACAGCCACCGCCATTGCCCGTGAGTTGGTCGAGGTGCATGGGCTGGGCGGACCAGAGGTCGGCGTCGCTCGCTTTGTCTCGGACAAGGACGAACGGCAGCGCCGCGCCGATCTGTCCGAGAACCAAAAGGATGCTCTCGATCGCGCCGTTCGGGCCATCCTGGAGGAAGGCCGGCTACGCGCCGCGGAGATTCTCCGGCAAAATCTCGCCTTGCTCGAATCGCTCCGCGATTTGTTGATGGAAAAGAAAACCATCGATGGCAAAACACTGGTGCAGTTCGCCGGCGATAAGGCCACGCCCAAGGAACCCTGGCCCGAAGGCGACCCAGTCGTAGGAGGAAACATGAACCGCCAAGACGCCAAGAAAAACAAAGAGAGAAGTAGAAGCTAAAGTGGTTTTTGATTTATTCGTCCTTAGCGTCCTTGGCGGTTCAAATTAGGAGACGAGAATGCCGGAAATGACGATTCAGTTACACCGTGATCCGGAGACGGGCAAGCAGAACATCATCGTCAAGCTGCGCTCCGATGAGGATGCGTTGCCGCACGAGCACGAACAGATGCACCGGGCGCTGGTAGAAAAGCTGATTAACGGCGGCATCCTGAAGGCCGGCGAGGAGGGCGATCTTGTCATCGAACGCGAGGAAGAGACGGCTGTAGCGGAGCCGGCGCGCGACAAGTCGGAGCAACAGCGCCAGGCGCAGCGGCAGAGTGGTGGCTCGGCATGATTCTATGTTTTCCCGATCTGGATACTCTTTTTTTGGCGCTAACATCTCGCGCCGTTCCGCCCGATGTCGCTCAGAAATCTGCTATTGCCGGCTTCGGCGAGGAAGAAGAGGTTTGGGTGGAGACGCCGGCCAAGCTCCCGGCCGCGGCACAGCGCGAGCTAAAGCATCTCGGCGTGCAGGTATGCAAATCGAGCAACGCTGCGCTCAGCACGGATGTTTCCTGCTGGCTCGAATTGTTGCCGCTTGCCCGCGATGATGTTCTGCTCGATGTCCTGGATAAAACACCGGTCCTCTTCGATGTGTCCAGCGGCGAGGAGCTATCGCGGCTCATCCTGGAGATGCTGCGTCTGGGCAATGATCGCCAGAGTTATCGGTGGCTCGAAGAAAAAAGCAACGGCGACAATTGCCGGGCACTATTGCGGGTGGTCGGCCCACCCTATTACTCGCTGCTGGGCGCTCTCGATCAGCTCGGCGGTCCCGGCATCGCGCCGCATGCGTTCGTCGAACGTGCTCCGGGTGTATGGGTAGAAGTGGGTTATCGCCATCCGCTGGCCGATAGTATCAAGCCACCCAAAGGCAAAATCCTCTTGCTGCGTCCGCCGCGGCACTGGCTGATGGTACCCGACGCGCCGTTCCGCGACATCTACGAAATCGTCGAGTTTCAAATCCCCGATCGCCCGGTGCGTTGGAAGGACAGCTCGCTTCCGCATCGGCTTACCGTGACGCCACGGTTGCGGCCGGCCGGCCCTACCGATGGGGCCGAGTTGTGGGTGCTGCGCGGCGAGGCCATCGATGAATTGAATCGATTCGTGCAGAATGCCGAGGACCAGTTGCTTGGCCGACTCGCCTTCGCCGTTGGCGAAAAGAATGGACAAACCATTGTCGTTCTGCGCGTGAGGCAATCGAAGCTGCCGCCGCCCGTCCTGGTCTTGCCGGCCGAGGCGTACAAAAGCCATCTGAAATTACCGAATTTGTTTCTACCGGCCGGCCATACTCTCCATCCACCGCTGCGCCGCGATGTGGTCCGCAAGCTGCTGGCCGAGGATCCCAGTCAGATCACCTGGCTGGCTCCTGTGGCGAACGAGGAGAATGAACCCTCGGGTTCTTTCTCGCCGGAAGTCCTACCCGAGGATGTGTTTCGACCGCTGACGGATTGGGTCGATTACGTCTTGGACCGCGACCGCGAGCAACTCCAAGCCTGGGTGCAAGCGATGCGATTCGAGTTTGAGTCGTTCGTTTGCGACGAGGAGCAGCCAAGCAAGCCGAAGAAGCCGCCGGCCTCCGAAAAGACACGCGGCCCCAAAGCCGCTCCCACGCGTCCGAAGGCGGAGGGAACGACCGGCGAGGCAATTCCGTTCGAGACTATGGCGGAAACGGCGATGGAAGAAACAATGCTGGAAGCATTCGCCGCTGTTGAGAAAGTCGAGCCGAGCGAGATCGAGAAAGAACTGCGCGCTGTCGAGGACGAATTTTTGGCCCTGCCCGGCGGATTGGATGACGAATCGCGCCGGACCTTGTGGCCGCGGTTAGCGGATCTCAATGCTCGCCTGTCGAAGTGGGAGGATGCCGGCATTTGCTGGCTCAATGGGTTGTGGGATGCCGGCGACGACGCCGGGAAATGGACCGCCGCCTGGTTCCGCACTGAAGCCGTCGGCGCCGCCCATCGCCACGCAAGCCATGCCGGCAGCGTGCAACCGTGGATCGCCGGCGCGGCTTCCGTCCAAGGTCTTCATCGCGACGTGACCGGTGACGATCTCGATGATTTGCTCAGTTTGCCGGAACTGGAGACGGCCGACCTCCGCGCCTTGGCCGCCTATCTCACCTGGTCGGCGCGGCGCGATCCGCGTCCGCCGGCGCTGGTGGAGCGATTGCCCGCCCTCCAGCGATTTCTCGAAAAACACGAGAAATTGCTGCCGGTGCGTGCGTGCTGGCTGGCCTGGTACCATCTCGTCCAGCTAACCGATGGCGATGTGCTGGCCCTAGCCCGCGCCCGCGATCGAATGCTCGAACGGCTGTTTCACAACGGTCTGCGACCGGAGCAAGATCTACCGAGCTTTCTGCGTTATGCGGGACATCCCTCCAGCATGCGCTTCCGCGGTATGGGACAATGGCTCAATAATTTATGTGACAAGGCATTGCGCTGGCTGAGCAAACAGAAGATGCACATCACGGCCAGCGGGAAAAACTTGACCACCCAAGCGTATGCCGAACTTGTTTTCGCCTTCGGTCTCGCGCGTCTTGGCGAGACGGACGCCTGCCGCCAGCGGCTCAAACATGCGCGAGAGACCTTGGAGGGGGAAAAGAAGATAGCGCACGATTATCTCTGCCGCGCCTTCACCCTTCGCATTGAGCAAGCTCTTGCTGGTCAACCGCCGCGGGGTGAACTCTTCAGCGTGGACGAATTAGAGCGCGTAGAGAAAGCCGAGAAAAAGCGGCGAGAAGAAGCGGAGAAGAGGCAGAGAGAGAGGACGGCAAACAAGGGAGGAGAGGCCGATCTTGGCCCTGGTTACGTCATTGATCGCATGCGCAATATCTCTCGCATCCTTGAACCGCACCAACGGGTCGTTCCTTATCGCTCGAACCTTCACCACCAGGAGGAACACGAGAAAGAGCTGGCGGCGTTGCCCGATGTGATGGACAAAAAAGACCTGGAGGCTCGTGTTTATCGTCTTCTCCAACATGTACCGAAAGGGGACAACCGGCTAAAGGTTCTAGTGCGCGTTGTACAAGCGGGGCTTGAGCAAGCGCCACGCGCCGGCGAGAAGTTCGCTTGCGACATGCTTTCTCGAGCCGTCAAAGTCTACGATGCCGATGTGGAAGAGCCGTTGGATCTTGAAGCGCTGCGCAACCGAGCGAGCTTGCTCCAGAAAGCGCTATTCGTGGCCGGCCATTTTGACCGCGTTGAACACGTTCACGCTCTCACCGCGCGCTTCCAAGCAATGCTTCAATCGCAATTCCGCAAGATGCTCGAATCCGCGGCGGATAGTCTCACGCTCGAGACGGTAGACGATCTGGTCGGCCACTGTCTCTACGGCCTGCGCAAACTCGGCCTACGCAGTGAGATTGAACGCCTGCTCACTCAAGTAACCGACTCGATTCTCGGCGGACGGAGCTTAGCCACGGTCGCGGCCAATGCAAACAACTGGTCGCTGGTGCGTGCGCTCCTGCCCGTTGCGGGCGGCCGTTATTATTTCGGTCAAGACGCTGAGGCCGAGATGATCTTCCAAGCGGCGCGGCTAATGCTCTTTAAGAACGAGTTGGATTTCAAGCAGCAAACGCACCTGGCATGCACCTATGCCAGCGCACTAGGGCAGGCGCCTATGCCCATAGCTCAGGAAAGGCTGATGGAAATCTTCGAGCGCCTGGACAACATCTACGATGGCTTTTCCACCATAAGATACTTCAGTCAGTACCAGTTCCGCTTGATTGAATCCGTCGTTTTAGCCGTGATAAGCGACGATTTCACACAGGGCACTCAAACGCGCCGTTGGCTCGACGAGGACGAATATCTTATCCGCCAACGCATCCACGGCGACGTTCGTACGTTGACGGGGCAGGTATGACGCGATTTTTTCAAGTACGGTAAAATAGCAATCTACATTGCCTTCCCCATACTCAGTAAGGAAGTGATCCAACATGGCCGTCCGAACCGCCCCTACGAATAATTCTGTCGCCGATGTCCGCGAAGACTGGACGCTTGAGGAATTGCAAGACGAGGCCGAGGAGCTGCGCACGCGCATCAATCGGTTCCGCAAATCGCTGGGCCGATTCTTCGTCCATAAGCAAGAACTGATAGATCTCATGGTGGTGACGGCCATCGCTCAGGAGCCGCTCCTGCTCGTCGGGCCGCCCGGCACCGCCAAGTCCGATCTGGTCCTCAAATTCAAGGACGCGCTGGGGATCGGCGAGGGAGATTATTTCGAGTACATGCTGACGCGCTTCACCGAGCCGTCGGAAATCATCGGGCCGATCGACATTAGCCAGTTGCGCGAGGGCCGATATATCCGTCGCGAACAGGGCAAATTGCCGACCGCCCGGCTGGCCTTTCTCGATGAGATTTTCAAATCGAACTCGGCCATCCTCAACATTCTGTTGACCATCATCAACGAGCGCAAGTTTTACCAGGACGGCGTGCCGCAGCCGGTGCGGCTGCGCGTGTTGTTCGCTGCCACCAACGAAATCCCCGAACAGAGTGAATTGGCCGCTCTCAAGGACCGTTTCTGTCTCAAGGCCGAGAGCCAGTCCGTGCAGGAACAGCATTTCACCGAGCTGGTCGATACGGGCATCGAGGGCGAAGTTCACAAGGTGCTGAACCAAAAACCGTGGAGCGAGGGGCACTGCTCACTCGAAGATTTGCTCAAGGCCAACCGCTATTTGACGCACCTGTTCGCCCGCAAGCATCGCAGCGGCCGTGGTCAGGAACAAAACGACCGTGAGGTGTTTTTTCCGCCGGAGGTGTTCGACGAATTCCGCCGCCTGGTCAAGACCTTGAGCAGCGGCGACAAGATCTTCATTAGCGACCGCAAGCTGGTGAAACTGTACAAATTGTTCCGTATTCGCGCCTGGCTGTTCAGCGGCGGCACTGTGACGCGCGACGATTTGCGGCTCCTGGCCTATCTCGGCGAGAGCCACCAGGAAATCGAGTTGCTGCGCCAGAAGGTGCCGATGCTTTTGGGGTTGGAGTAACGTTGGCGAGCGGGGTCGCGTTAGCGCCCCGAGAGACGTACTCGGGGCGCTAACGCGACCCCGCTCGCCGCATTTTTGAATAACCCCCTCGCCGTCAGCGTCCATGTCCATAGATCGTTCTGTACGGTCATCCAGTGGGTTCCCAGTCCAAGGTTTTATTACTGGAGGTTTGTTTGTGATGAAAGCTCGTACGATGCTAGGGGCCTCCCTGGCAGCGGCGCTGATTATTGGCGGCGCGCTGGCCGAGGAAAGCCTCAAATCGGGACCGCAAGTAGGCAAAAGGGTTGTGCCGTTCAATCCGCTGCACTGCAACGGCAGCGGTAAAGGCGGCAAAGCTTGCTTGGTCTGAAAGAACGGTGGTAATCCTGTCGCCGTGGTCTTCGCACGCGAAGTCACCGACAGCTTGACCAGTTTGGTCAAGAAAATCGATGAAGCCACTCAGAAAAACAGCGACGCCCGTATGGGCAGCTTTGTGGTGTTTTGCAGCGACGAAGAGGGACTCAAGAAGAAGCTTGAGGACCTCGCCGATAAAGAAAAGCTCAAGAAAACCATCCTCACCATCGATAATCCGGCTGGTCCTGAAGGCTATGACATAGCCAAGGACGCGGATGTCACGGTCCTCCTCTACGTTGGGCAACAGGTAAAGGTCAACCACGCCTACAAGAAGGGCGAGCTGTCGGGCAGCGAGGTTGATAAGATTCTGTCCGAATTGCCCAAGATTCTGGAAAAGTAGGATTAGTACGCAGCAGCGGGCTTACCTCGCTGCCTGATATCGGACTGGGTCTCATCCCGCCGTCCGGCATCATGCCGGGCGGCGTTTTTTTGCGCGCCTTCCCCAATCCTCTCTCGCGTTTGGCCCCCCCTTGACGCCGGGGAGCCGGTTTCATACTATTAGAGGAATTCATACTAACGTCTCTTGATATTAGGCAAAGAGATGATAGGATTTCTCCCATGCAATTTGAGGCGCTCCAGGTTTTCTGCGATATTGCCCGTTGTCGTAGTTTCTCGCAAGCAGCGGCGGCGCAGCAGCCGCCCTTAACGCAGTCGGCCGCCAGTCAGATTGTCCATCAGCTGGAGAAACGGCTGGGAGTCCAGTTAATCAATCGCTCGACGCGGCCGCTTCAACTGACGCCCTTGGGACAGGCGTACTACCAGGGATGCAAGGAGCTGGTAGAACGCTACCTGGAGTTGGAAGCCTCCATCAAGCAGGGACGACCGCAGTTGACGGCCACAGTGCAGGTGGCCGCGATTTACTCCGTCGGCTTGGGCGACATGGGGCTGTACGTCGAACGTTTCGCGGCTGAGCAGCCGTTCGCCCGCGTTCACGTCGAGTACCTCCACTCGAACAAGGTCGTCGAGAAGGTGCGCGACGGCAGCGTCGATCTGGGGCTGGTGTCGTTCCCGCGCAAGTCGCGGGATTTGGTGGTGTTGCCGTGGCGCGAGGAAGAAATGGTCCTGGCTTGCCAGCCATCGCATCCCTTGGCCCGGCAAGCAAGTGTTCGCCTCGCCCAGTTGAGCGGCGAGAAGTACATCGCCTTCGACAAAGACCTGGGTATCCGCCGCCAGGTCGATCGTTTCCTGCGCCAGCAGGACGTATCGGTTGAGGTGGAATTGGAGTTCGACAACATCGAGAACATCAAGAAAGGCATTGAGATCGCCGGCGGCGTCGCTCTCCTCCCCGAGCCGACGCTGCGCCAGGAAGTGGAGGCGGGGCTGCTGGTGGCGCGGCCCTTGGCCGGCTGCCGCTTCGTTCGGCCGTTGGCCATTATTTATCGCCGCCAGATCCGGCCCAGCCCGGCCGTCCAGCGCTTCATCGACTTGTTGCTGGAAAACGGAAACACCGATGCGGCTACTCTCCCGCCGCTCGGACAATCCCGGCACGATCGTAATGGAACCGCGCAAGACCGGCGAAAGAAAGCGAGGAGTGAGGAGTAAGGAGTGAGGAGTGAGGAGAAACAGGATTTTTTCTCCTCACTCCTCACTCCTCACTCCTCACTGAAACAAGCGATCACTGCGAGAAAGAAGAAGTAACCATGACTCCCCGCTCTCTCCCAAATCCGCAGGGTCTCTACGACCCGCGCTACGAACACGATGCCTGCGGCGTCGGCTTCGTCGTCAACTTGAAGAACCGTCAATCGCACGACATCGTCCGCGATGCGTTGCAGATTCTCAAGAATCTGGAGCATCGCGGCGCCTGCGGCTGCGAGAAAAACACCGGCGACGGCGCCGGCATCCTCGTCCAGATGCCGCACGCATTTCTTCGCCAGGAATGCGCCAAGATCGGCATCGAACTCCCGGACCCAGGCCGATACGGGGCCGGCATGGTATTCTTGCCGTCCGACGAGGGCGGACGGCATATCTGCGAACGAGCCTTCGAGCGTGTGGTGCAAGAAGAAGGGCAGCGCGTACTGGGCTGGCGAACCGTGCCGGTCGATCCGTCGCCATTGGGCAAGACAGCGCGCGAGGCCATGCCGATCATCCGCCAGATATTCATCGGACGCAATGGATCGCTTGCCGGCGATCTCGCCTTTGAGCGCAAGCTCTACGTCATTCGCCGCCGTATCGAGAACCTGCTCAAGCCATCGCCGTTCGGCCCGGACTCCAGCGAGGAATTTTTCACACGCTGGGAAGCCGACGTGCAGCGCGAGGTCAAGGCCATGCACGCCGGCCATCGCGCCATGTTCTACGTCGTGAGCTTGTCCTACAAGACGCTAATTTACAAGGGCATGCTCAACGCCGGCCAATTGCCGCAGTTCTATCCGGACTTGAACGATCCGGCCCTGGTATCGGCGCTGGCGATGGTGCATTCGCGTTTCAGCACGAACACGTTCCCCACCTGGGCGCGGTCGCATCCTTATCGCTACATCGCCCACAACGGCGAGATCAACACACTCCGCGGCAACGTCAACTGGATGACCGCCCGCGAACGCATGTTCTCGTCGCCCTTGTTCGGCGACGACATCAAGAAGATCCTCCCGGTCATCGATCAGAGCGGCAGCGACTCGGCAATGTTCGACAACGCGCTCGAATTGCTGGTCATGAGCGGGCGCTCGCTGCCGCACGCCGTCATGATGATGATCCCGGAGCCGTGGGGCGGCGACGAGTGGATGAGTCCGGAAAAGAAGGCATTTTACGAGTATCACTCTTGCCTGATGGAGCCGTGGGACGGTCCGGCGTCGATCGCCTTTACCGACGGCGTGCGCATCGGTGCCGTGCTCGATCGCAACGGCCTGCGGCCGTCGCGCTACTACGTCACCAAGGACGATCGCGTGATCATGGCTTCAGAAGTCGGCGTACTGGATGTGCCGCCGGAGATGGTACTGCACAAGGGACGGTTGCAGCCGGGTCGCATGTTCCTCGTGGACATGGAGCAAGGCCGCATCATCGCCGATGAGGAGCTGAAAAAGGAGATCGCCACCGAGCATCCTTACGCCGAATGGCTGCGCGACAACATCCTCTCGTTGGAGCAGCTGCCGCCCGGTCCCGTCGTTCACGAACCGGACCATGAGACGGTACGGCTGCGCCAGCGCGTCTTCGGCTACACCACGGAAGATTTGCGGATCCTCATGGCGCCGATGGCTCAGGAAGGCAACGAAGCGATCGGCTCGATGGGCAACGACGCGGCGTTGGCCGTGCTTTCGGATCGTCCGCAGCTGCTTTACAACTATTTCAAGCAGCTATTCGCGCAGGTGACGAACCCTCCTGTGGACGGCATCCGCGAAGAGCTGATTATGGCAATGGAGACGACCATCGGGGCGGAGTACAATCTGCTTGAACCGACACCGCGCTCCGCTCGGCAAATCAAGCTGAAATCGCCGATCCTCAAGAACGACGAGCTGGACAAGCTGCGCCAGCTCGACGGCAAGGGACCGGGCAATTTCAAATCCGTGACGCTGCCGATCCTCTTCCCCGTCCATGAGAGAGAAAAAGGATTGGAAAAGGCGATGCACGCCTTGTGCCGCCATGCCAGCCAGATGGTCGCCTCCGGCCACGACTTTATCGTTCTCAGCGATCGCGGCCACACGCGGACCATGGCGCCGATCCCCGCGCTGCTCGCCGTCGCTGGGGTGCATCACCACTTGATCCGCGAAGGCACGCGCACCAAGGTTGGACTCGTGCTCGAAAGCGGCGAGCCGCGCGAGGTTCATCATTTCGCCTTGCTCATCGGCTATGGCGCCGGCGCCATCAATCCGTACCTGGCGTTTGAGACGCTCGATGACATGATCGAGCAAGGCGAGTTGGTCGGCATCGATCACGACAAGGCGGTCAAGAATTACGTCAAGGCGATCGGCAAGGGCGTCATGAAGGTCATGTCCAAGATGGGCATTTCCACGGCGCAGAGCTACTGTGGAGCACAGATTTTCGAGGCGATCGGATTGAGCAAGGCTGTCATCGATAAATACTTCACCTGGACGGCCTCGCGCATCTCCGGCGTTGGTCTGGACGTGATTGCCGCCGAGGTCAAGGCGCGGCACGAACGCGCCTTCCCCGAGCGCCCACTCAATGGCCATGTGCTGGACGTGGGCGGCCAATATCAATGGCGCAAGGAAGGCGAGCATCACCTGTTCAACCCCGAGACGGTCCACAAACTGCAATACGCCGTCCGCAGCGGCAATTACAAGGTCTTCAAGGAATACAGCGAACTGGTAAATAATCAGGCCCGGCGCTTGTGTACGCTGCGCGGCCTGTTCGACTTGAAATTCGCCGACCAGCCGATTCCGATTGAGGAAGTCGAGCCGGTTGAGTCGATCATGAAGCGATTCAAATCGGGCGCGATGTCTTACGGCTCGATCAGCAAGGAAGCGCACGAGACCTTGGCGATTGCCATGAACCGTATCGGCGGCAAGAGCAACACCGGCGAAGGCGGCGAGGATCCGGCTCGTTACATCCTCGATCCCAACGGTGACTCGCGCAACAGCGCGATCAAGCAGGTGGCCTCCGGCCGCTTCGGTGTGACCAGCGAGTACCTCGTCAACGCCAAGGAATTGCAGATCAAGATGGCGCAAGGGGCCAAGCCCGGCGAGGGGGGCCAATTGCCTGGAAGCAAAGTGTATCCGTGGATCGCCAAGGTGCGCCATTCGACACCGGGCGTCGGCCTGATCTCGCCGCCGCCGCACCACGATATTTACTCCATCGAGGATCTCAAAGAGCTGATTCACGATTTGAAGAATGGCAACCACCACGCCCGCATCAGCGTCAAGTTAGTGGCCGAGGTCGGTGTCGGCACGGTGGCGGCCGGCGTTGCCAAGGCGCATGCGGATGTGGTACTCATCAGTGGCCACGATGGCGGCACGGGCGCTTCTCCCCAAACGAGCATCAAACACGCCGGCGCGCCGTGGGAGTTGGGCTTGGCTGAAACGCACCAAACGCTGCTGCTCAACGACCTGCGAAGCCGCATCGTCGTCGAGGTTGATGGCCAACTCAAGACCGGCCGCGATGTCGTCATCGGCGCGCTCCTGGGCGCGGAAGAGTTTGGCTTCGCCACAGCCCCTCTGGTGTCGCTGGGCTGTATCATGATGCGTGTGTGCCATCTGAACACTTGTCCGGTTGGAGTCGCCACGCAAGATCCGCGACTGCGGGCCAAGTTCGCCGGTAAACCGGAGCATGTGGTCAACTTCATGCGCTTCATCGCCCAGGAAGTCCGCGAGCTGATGGCCCAGCTCGGCTTCCGCACTATCAACGAGATGATCGGCCACACCGAGCGACTCGGCGTCTCCAATGCGATCAACCACTACAAGACGCGCGGCCTCGATTTGACTCCGATCTTCTATCAACCGCCCATGCCGCCGTCGGTCGATCGCTACTGCGCGATTCCGCAGGACCACGGCTTAGACGAGGCGCTGGATAATACCACGTTGTTGCCCTTATGCCAGCCAGCCCTGGAGGATCGCAAGCCGGTTTCAGCGACTTTGCCCATCCGCAATGTCAACCGCGTGACTGGTACCATCCTCGGCAGCGAGGTGACGCGCCGCTTCGGCGCCGTCGGCCTGCCGGAGGACACGATCCGCCTGCACTTCCAGGGATCGGCCGGCCAAAGCTTCGGCGCCTTCATCCCGCCCGGCATCACATTAACTCTGGAAGGCGATGCCAACGATTATCTCGGAAAGGGCTTGTCCGGCGGCAAAATCATCGTGTATCCGCCCAAGGGATCGACGTTCGATCCGACCGCGAACGTCATCATCGGCAACGTCGCCTTCTACGGGGCGACGAACGGCGAGGCCTATATCGCCGGCATGGCCGGCGAGCGTTTCTGCGTCCGCAACAGCGGCGTCCGCGCCGTGGTGCTGTCTGTCGGCGATCACGGCTGCGAGTACATGACCGGCGGTCGAGTGGTGGTGCTCGGCCCGACGGGACGCAACTTTGCGGCCGGCATGTCCGGCGGCATCGCCTACGTCCTCGATGAGGCCGGCACTTTCTCGCGCAACTGCAATCCGGAGATGGTTAAGTTGTTCCGTCTGGAAGAGGAAGATGAGATCGAGGAAGTGCGCGAGATGATCCGCAAGCACGTCGCGTACACGCACAGCGAACGCTCACGTCAAGTGCTGGCAGATTGGGACAGCCTGGTACCGTGTTTCGTCAAGGTTTATCCCAACGATTACCGCCGCGTAATTGAGACGCAGAAGCGATTCAAGACATCGGGCCTGACAGAGGAAGAGGCGGTGATGGCCGCATTCGAGGAAAATGCGCATGATTTGATGCGTGTTGGGGGGAAGTGATGGCGAGGATGGGTGCGTACCATGCGAGCCGAGGTGTATTGGATTGAGGGGCCGTGGTCGGGTCGATTGGCGATCATGCCGCGGCCGCGCGGAGGCGATTGGCTCGAAGACGAAATCGCCTCCTGGCAGCGTCTGGGGGTCGACGAAGTTGTATCCACCTTGACCAAGGAGGAAAACGCGGAGCTGGATCTGGTGAGAGAACAGGAAGCGTGCATCGCTGGGAAGATCGCTTTTGTCGCTTTTTCCATCGAAGACCGCAGTATCCCTGCCTCGCGGGCGGCCACGCTAGATCTGGTGCGCGGGCTGGAGCAAGAGCTTGCATCGGGCAAGAAGATCGCCATTCATTGCCGGCAGGGAGTTGGGCGATCCGCATTGCTGGCAGCATGTGTCCTTGCCGCGGGTGGCGCAGAGCCGGCATCGGCATGGGAACGAATTGCGGTAGCGCGGGGCTGTGCGGTTCCGGATACGAGCGAGCAGAGGGAATGGGTAATGCGATTCGCTCGGGAAATGCTAGTTACGGGTAAGAATGATCGATTGCAAAAAGTTAGATAGATTTGACCATAGCTTGATGTACTGAGAGGTTACGATAATGGGTAAGCCGACGGGATTTCTCGAATACCCGCGCGAACTGCCGCAAGCGCTGCCGCCGGCGGAGCGCATTCACAATTGGTCCGAGTTTCATGAGCACGCCGATGAGAAACAGCTGCGCACGCAAGGCGCTCGCTGCATGGATTGCGGCGTGCCGTTTTGCCACACCGGCGCGCTCATCGAGGGCATGGCGGCCGGCTGTCCTATCAACAACCTCATTCCGGAGTGGAACGATCTCGTTTATCGCGGATTATGGCGCGAAGCGCTCGACCGTCTGCACAAGACCAACAATTTCCCAGAGTTCACGGGGCGTGTTTGCCCCGCGCCGTGCGAGGGATCGTGCGTGCTCGGCATCAACGAGCCGCCAGTCACGATCAAGAGCATCGAGTGCGCCATCGTCGATAAAGGGTTCGAGGAAGGCTGGATCGTGCCGGAGCCGCCGGCCGTGCGTACCGGCAAGAAGGTGGCCGTTGTCGGCTCCGGGCCGGCAGGATTGGCCGCGGCAGCTCAGCTCAATCGCGCCGGCCATTGGGTCACGGTCTTCGAGCGCGCCGACCGCATCGGCGGACTGTTGATGTACGGAATTCCCAACATGAAGCTCGACAAACGCATCGTCCAGCGCCGCGTCGATCTCCTCAAGGCCGAAGGCGTCGCGTTCATCACCAACTGCGAGGTTGGCAAGGACTACCCCGCTGACAAGTTGCGCAAGCTGTTCGACGCCATCGTGCTGTGCGGCGGAGCTACCAAGCCGCGCGATCTGCCGATCGAAGGCCGGCAGCTCGGTGGCATTCATTTCGCGATGGAGTTTTTGCACGCCAATACCAAGAGCCTGCTCGACAGCAATCACTCTGATGGCGCATACCTCTCGGCCAAGGGCAAGGATGTGATCGTCATCGGCGGCGGCGACACCGGCACCGACTGCGTCGGCACGTCCATGCGGCACGGCTGCAAAAGCCTCGTTCAGTTCGAGATCCTGCCCATGCCGCCCATGACGCGTGCTGCCGACAATCCCTGGCCGCAGTGGCCCAAGGTCTACAAGCTCGATTACGGCCAGGAAGAGGCGGAGGCTATTTTCGGCAAAGATCCTCGGGAGTATCTCATTTCGACGAAGAAATTCGTCGGGGACGCCAACGGTCACGTCAAGGAGTTGCACACTGTCCGCATCGAATGGGTCAAGGACAACGGCCGGACCATTCCGCGCGAAGTGCCCGGCACCGAGCGCGTCTTTCCCGCCCAGCTCGTGCTGCTGGCAATGGGTTTTCTCGGCCCCGAAAATCAACTGCTCGATCAGCTCGGCGTCGAGAAAGATCCGCGCTCGAACGCCAAGGCGGAGCACGGCAAATTCGCCACGAGCGTTCCCGGCGTGTTCGCGGCCGGCGACCTGCGGCGCGGCCAGAGCCTGGTTGTCTGGGCCATCAACGAAGGCCGTGGCGCCGCGCGTGAATGCGATCGCTATCTGATGGGCGATACACAATTGACGTAAAGTCGGCGAGTAAAACAACATTGTTCGTCGAACTCGCTTGGGCTTGAGCGAGATGTCCGGTACAAAGCCGGAGGCCGCGGCAAAGTAGGAGGGATTGTTGTGACGACGATATCGGTTCCGTCCTCACGCCCATCGCCGGCAGGTCCTCGGCCACTCCGCTGGACGTGCGCCGAGTTCCACCGCTTCGGCGACATGAGTGTGTTCGAGGGCCGGCGGGCGATGCTTATCGACGGCGTCATCTTGGAGCAAGGACCGATGAACCCGCCGCACGCGATCACGCTCGGATTCGTCGAAGAGGCAATCCGAACGGCTTTCGGTCCTGGCTGGTGGCCGCGCCAGCAGTCGCCCCTGATTCTCGGCCTCGACACCGACCCAGAGCCAGATCTCGCTGTCGTGCCAGGTCGGCCTCGTGACTACACGGCGCACCCGACGACTGCGGATTTAGTGGTTGACGGGGCGGACTCCTCCCTCAGCTTCGATACAAACGAGAAGCGACTGCTGTATGCGCGAGCCGGCATCCGCGAGTACTGGGTAGTCGACATCAACGGGCGGAGACTGCTCGTCTACCGCGACCCCCAAGCGGGCGATTACGCCACCCAACAGATTCTTGGCCCGTCCGACGTGGTGTCGCCGTTAGCCGCGCCATCGGCGGTGCGCGTAGCGGATCTGCTCGCGTGACGGCACCGAAGATGTTAGTTGTGGAAGTATCGATGGACTTCGGAAGAATCAAACGGGGTGCACGTCCGTCGAAAACCGCCGAAAAAGGGTCGCGCCGAAAAGGGGGTCGGGAGTCGATTCCGCAGGTACTGGATCGACTCCCGACCTCTTTCGATTCCCTCCAGCTGACAGATGGATCCTGGTGATCTGTTGAAGCAGGTTTGTGGCGTAGGTACAGCTATCGAAACGGACGACCTGCGCTCGGCACGCTTTGACACGTCCTGTCTCTCGACCTACGAGGTGCAGGCGAGTGGCAAATCGCCCCGTTAAGTCCTTATTCTGCAAAGAGTTTGCTACTTGCCAGGGGGATTGGGCCGTTGACAAACTGGCATACGGCCCCCAGACGGTTCCGAAAGGGGGAAAAGGGGACTGCGATGTCCTCTTTTCCTCTTTCGGCGGTCATTTGCTATATCAGTGCTATATCCTTCTCGCTCTGCCCAACGGCTACTTATCCTTCTTCTCCCTCTTCGCCTCGATATCGAATTCCCGCTTCTCGCCCCCGAATTCCGTCGAGCCTTTCCCCTTGAGCTTGTCCTCGTCAATCGTCAGCTTGTAGTCGACGGTGATCTCATTATCCATGATCTTCCGCACGGCGGAGAACGTCAGCGTACCGTCCGTCAGCTTGAGGTTGTTGAGCTTTTCCTCTTTCTGGTCCGGCCAGCTCATTGTCCCAGCGAGTTTGTCTCCGTCCTTCTTGATCGTCAAGGTGGAGGTCCGCTGCTGCCCGCCAATCTCATACTCGCACTTCCACGTTCCGACCGGGTCTCCTTTCCTGTCCTCCAGCGCGGCTGCCAGGCCGCATACGCCGAGTACCAGCGCCATTGAGAGAATCGCTTTCATAATCGCCTCCGAGAAGTGACGGAAGGGAAGCGGTCTAACGTAGACCGCCACCAGCCGCTGTCAGCGATTCTATGGATGCCGCGACCGTTGGGCAGGTTGGGAGCCTATCCGGATCTTGGGGACTGGAGTAGCGCTCCTGCCTCTCTACATCCGCGCCATTCGAATTGCGTCCCCTGTCCCTTTCTCTTCCAACTTGGCACCGCTCAGAAAATGGGTAAATGGTATCCGTTCATTTTTCTGCTGAGTGATTACTCGCAAAAAGCTGACATTATTTTCCCGTGTCCTGAGTTCCTGCGTCGCTGCCGGCCTAAGATTACTGCATGGCCAGGGAAAAGAAACCACGGGGGTCCGATGCCAAGCTGGCGCGGCTTCATGCCTTGCGCAACCAGCCGGCCACTTCGGAAACCATTCTGGAGCTGCGCCGTTATCTCGCGGATGCTTCGAGCGTCATCGTGGCGGAGGCGGCCCGGTTCATCAAGGAACAAGCCGTTGCCGAACTGGTCGGCGATCTCGTGGCCGCGTTCGATCGTTTGATGATTGATCCAGAGGAGAGCGACAAGCAATGCCGGGCCAAGATCGAGATCGTAGATGCCCTGAACCGGCTCGAATATGCCGAACCGGACGTGTTCCGGCGCGGCCTGACCCACCGTCAGAACCCCCGTTTCGGCCAGCCGGACCAGGATGCGGCCGGGGCGCTGCGGGCGAATTGCGCATTCGGCCTGGCCAGGATCGGTCATCCCGGCGTCGTGCTGCTGCTGACCGAGCTGCTGCTCGACAGCGACGACACGGCCCGAGCAGGAGCGGCCCGCGCTCTCGGCGGCACCGGATCGCTCGCCGCAGTTCCCCTGTTGCGTTTCAAGGTGCGGATCGGCGATCGAGTGATCGACGTCATCGGTGAGTGTTTTGCTTCGCTCTTGACCCTGTCCTTCGAGGAGTCCTTGCCCTTCGTGGCCCGCTATCTGCAGGCTCGGGAGAGCGCGCTGCAAGATACGGCGGTGTTCGCCCTGGCCGAGACGCGCCGGTCGGGAGCGTTCGTCGTCCTGAGGGATTACTGGCCGGAGGCGCCGGCCGACCTCCGAGAATCGCTGCTGATCGCCCTCGCCATGTTCCGCATGCCGGCCGCGAATGAGTTCCTCATCGGCTTGATTGCCGGTAAGGACCCGAGCGCCCGTGCCGCCCTGTCGGCGCTGGCCATTCACCGGGACAATCCGAAGATCACCGCCAGCATCGCCGCCGCGGTGGAGGCCAACGGTGCAGAGTCGGTGCGAGAGTGGTTCCAGAAAAAGTTCCCGGCGAATTAGAGGGGGAGGTGAAAAATGAGACGAATACCTGACGCGAAAAAACCTCGATCTGAACCATCCGCTCCAATTGACCGCATACGACGAGGCAGCTGAAATCGAACGATTTGTCCCCGCCAAGTAACTCCTCGGTAGCCGTTGCCTTCGCTGGGTGGTCCTGTTACATTCACCCGGATCCCGGTAAGCGACGCTTCCCAAAAGCGTCTTTACCCGCTGCAATCGCGTTCAAGGAAGGAACCACGCATGAAATGTCTCGTCACCGGCGCCGCCGGCTTTATCGGTTCGCATCTGTGCGAGCACCTTTTGCGAAGCAATCACACCGTCGTCGGACTCGATGCCTTTATCCCGTATTATCCACGCGACGCCAAAGAAGCGAACCTCGCTCGCTTTTGCAATCATCCTGCCTTCTCATTTCATCCTCTCGATCTTCGTTGTGATCCGCTCGATGCCGCCCTCGCCGGGGTCGAAGCGGTTTTTCACCTCGCCGCCATGCCCGGTTTGACGCGGAGTTGGAGCGACTTCGAACTGTACCAAGGCTGTAATCTTACCGGCACGCAACGACTCCTCGAAGCGGTGCGGGGGCTGCCGGGATTGCGGCGCTTCGTTTATGCCTCGACTTCGTCGGTTTATGGGCGCTACGGCTCCGGCGATGAGACGCTGCCCTTGCGGCCCATCTCGCCCTATGGCGTCACCAAGTTGGCGGCGGAGAACCTGTGCCGCGCTCACGCCGACGAGTGCGGCTTGCCTCTGGTGGTTCTGCGCTATTTCTCCGTCTATGGTCCCGGACAGCGGCCGGACATGGGCTATCATCGCTTCATCGAGGGGCTTTTGACCGGCAAGCCGATTATCGTTCACGGCGATGGTTTGCAATCGCGCGGCAACACCTATGTCAGCGATTGCGTGGCGGCGACGACGGCGGCGCTGGGAGCGCCCCTCGGTGAGGTTTATAACATCGGCGGCGGCGAGACGGCAAACGTCTGGGAGATCCTCGGCAAGCTCGAACGCATCGTTGGCCGGCGCGCCGAAGTGCGGCGTGAGCCGGCACGACCCGGCGATCAGCGCGTGACCGCCGCCGATACGACGAAACTGATGCGTCACCTCAGCTGGCAGCCGCGCGTCGGTCTCGATGAAGGGCTGGCGAAACAGGTCGAATGGCAGCGGGGGCGCTTACAAAGGCAGGCGGCGTGAAAGCGAGGAGCGAACAAAGGAGAGCCGCGACCGTAAGGGAGCGGTGAAGAAGACCACTCCCTTACGGTCGCGGCTCTGCATAACCGATCCTATTCAGCAATTCCGGCGTTAAAACGAATGGCTCGCGCGGTATCGTCTCCAGCCGGAACAAAGGAATCAACTCTCGCAGGGAGATCGGCTCGATTGCCGCGATCCAACCGCACGACCAGGCCAAGAGTCCCAGGAGCATTTCCGGTCGCACGCCGGCATCACGTAGTGCTGACAAGCGCGTGTCACTGTGGCGCTTGGCCAGGCGACGGCCATCAGGCCCGACGACGAGCGGGACGTGAACGAACCGCGGCGGCGTCAGCCCGAGCGCCTGATAGAGCAGCAACTGCCGCGGCGTGGACGGAATCAAATCGTCGCCGCGCACCACTTCCGTAACTTCCCGCGCCGCGTCATCGACCGCCACCGCCAATTGGTATGCCGGCAGGCTCCCTGTCATGCCCAAAATCGACGCCTTCCATACCACGAAATCGCCGCCCACCTGGCGCAGATCGATCCGCGTCGGACCTTGAAATCCATCGACAAATTCCGGCGATTCGGCCGGCACGCGGAAACGCCAACAGTATGGACGGTCTCCCAACCCTGCCACATCCTTGACATGCCTTCCTGCGCAGATGCCGGGGTAAACCAGACCTTCATGCTCCAAATGTGGGGCACTGGCGGCACGTTCGATATCGCCGCGCGTACAGCTACACGGATAGACCAACTCCGCTGCCATGAGGTGCTCAAGAGCAGCACGATAAAACGGCAGGCGCTTCGTTTGGATGATTGGACCTTCATCCCAATCCAAGCCAAGCCATTGCAGGTCGCTTATTGCTTGCTGGTCCGCCCCTTGCTTGACGCGCGGCGAATCGATGTCCTCAATGCGCAGCACCACTCGGCCGCCCTGACTCCGCGCGGATAACCAGGCAAGGAGATATGTCCGGGCATTGCCGACATGCTGTGCCCCTGTCGGCGAGGGAGCCAATCGACCGGTCACCGTGTCACCCTATTGCCTTGTCACCTTGTCATCCCGAGCGGGGTAGAGCCGATCCTGGGCTTGCTGGCAAATGCGGGCGGCGATGGCTACTTTGAGCAGCTGTATGCCGCCCCAGAAAACCACCAAGGCGATGACCGCGATGGGCCAGGCTTCAGTCATGCGGCGTTTATCGCAGAAATCATAGACGAGAGCAAAGGCGAGCATCGACAGGCCGATCAGCAGCCAGCCGGAGAGCTCGCGCCACCAGTACCTCATAAGGACTCCTTTTTCCGCTGAGCGCGCAGCCGCGCCCATGTCAGCCAACGATTGAGGGTTCCCTGTTCGCGGCGCGTTTGCCGCCAAAGTTGATCCTGCAAGTACAATAAGCTCTCTTCCGGCGTGGCCGTCCTCCACCGTAGGTAACCGGCCACTGTCCCCGCTGCCGCCAGCACCGCCAGGCTTGCCCACACGATTTGCAGCGCTCGCCACATCGTCCATGGCATGCCCAACGGAACCTCACCCAAGATCGCCCTCCCCATCACCCGCGCCCAGACCGATACGGCCAATCCCACCCATATCGGCAAGGCGAACCCCAGAAGCGCCATCTCCCGACCGTTGACAAGATCGGGCGATCTCTTGAGTGCAGAGCCGGGCGTTTGTTTTTTCTCCTTGCTCCTCCTATCTCGCTCTTCACTTTCCGGCCGCGGGCGCCGAGGGTCCGATGGGAAGATGTGACGCATTAACGACAGGAGACGATAATGTCCGACGACATAGGCCAAAACGGCGAAGCACAAAAGAACGTCCATCAGGGTCGGCGTCTGAAAGCGCGACCAGCCGGGCCAGTAGTTCCCCCGGGAACGAGGGCTGGTCATGCCGAGCAGGCCGGCCAAGGACAGCAGCACCATCGGCGGCCCGTGGGTCCAGTTCGTCAGCAGCGTCAGCCCCCCAATCAGCGACGGCACGACGCACCACCACTCCAGCCCGCGATCGGCCAGACACACGACCATCAGAAAAAGCGCCGCCAGACAGAGCAGGGTGTAATTGAGTACGGCAGGATGCGAACGCATTTCCTGGCGCATTGGTGGGACGCCGGTCTCTGAGTTACTGGACCGGTGTCCCGCCGGTCCCACCCGAGAGGTTGGTGTCATGAGTGCGGCCTCCCCAGGCTGCGCAGGCGCTCCAGCCGGCTGAGGATCAACGGTATGGGTTCGTCCTCGGCGGCGCAGAGGACGGCAACTCCCATGCGCGTGAACGTGCGCCGCAATCGCTGATAGGCGAGGTGAAAACGCCGTGTTGTCAGTTGGTCCCATAGCACCGTCGTCCGCGATCCGCCGCCCGTTCTCCGCTTTGCCCCTTGGCGGGAAGCGGATCGCGGAGAGCGGATCGCGGAGGGCGGCAACTCGAGTCCCGGCGGCCAGGGACAGATCAGCACAACTTGATGATGCCGGCCCAGCGCCACTCGCACCGCGCGCAAGAGCGGATCGAGGGCGTCATCCAATTCCAGCAAATCGGCCAAGAGGACAAACAATTCATTATCGCGTCCTTTGCCCACGGCACGCACCAGAGCTTTTGCCAGGACCGAAACCTTCTCCGGGGCCGCGAACAGGTACCGTCCCTCCGGGCTGTACAAAGGAAGCGTGTAAGGCACCTGATGCTCGCTCAGAAAACGCTGCAACAAAAGCGAGAAGGCGTCGTCGTCTTCCAGGAGTGTGGCGAGTCCGCCCGGCGCCAGTCTGTAGCGCACCGAGAGGATGGCCGCCAGCTGTTTGCGCCAGCGGTCGCGCCGGCGCTTGCCGATACCGGCCACCGCATCCACGCCGAAAAGAAATGCCGACGCCGCCCACGTCGCGAACACCGACAAAGGCGCGAAGAAGAGTACGAACAGTAGCACGTTGTCCAGCGACCGCGTCCTCAACAGCACACGCGCCGACAACAGGACCACCGGTAGGACCAGCGCCCAGAATGATGTCCACCAACACAAGGTTCGCAGGGCGCTCTTGTGGCGATGCAGAAGCTCAAAGAAACCCAAACGCAGGCGGTGTGAGTAGCCGGAGAATCCGTCCAGCCACATCATCGCCCAGGGCACGGAATTGACGCCCGGTCGTAGCAATTCCGGGTAGATTTCCACGGCGAAACTGTAGGCCAGGGGCAGCAGATGAGCGGGATTGATACATTGCTGGCCAGGCTGGCGCGCGGCGGCTTCCGCCAGCAGCCGCAAGCATTCGGTTCGGTGGGTGCTGCCGCGATCCGGTGCGATGTTTCGCGCACCGTGTTCATCGAACAAACACAGACCGGTCAAATCGCGGATGCCGGCATTGGCTTGCAGGACGCCGGCCGCTAGATCCACGAGGCGGTCCAGTGCCTTTTGGTAGCGTGTTTGTCGCGAACCCACTCCGGAGGGAGTCGGCACTCGCACCGAGCTGGACATGTCCACGAACAGCGTGCAGCGAACAGGCACCTCGCTTTCGAACTCCTTGGTGATAAGGCGATCGCGCCGCGCCGACACTTTCCAGGCGATAGTCTTTGGCGGATCTCCAGGCAGATAATCGCGCAGATCGAGCAATTCGCTTCCCGATCCGGGACGGCGAAAGCGATGGATACCGGGTGGCAAGAGGAGATTGTGCCGCTTGACCGAAGCCGGCTGGCTGGGGCGCGTCGTCAGTAGGGGGAGAATCGGGAGGATGACAACTGCGTGCAGAAAATGAACATGATAAAAAAAGCCTTGCCAGTCGGCGGCCTGGAGTCGCACGCCCTCGAAGCGGGCCAGGCCGGCCGGGCCGCAGCGGATGCGATAGGTCATTTCCAGCTGCTGATGAGCAGCGACGGTTCCCTGGGCAAGGTTTGATCCATCGACGAAGTCAACAGAGAAAGGAGAATAGTCTTCCGCCGCGACGTGGGGCAAAGGCAGCCAACCCTCATTGATGAGCCGCACGCGCACCTCGAATGTCTGCCCTGCCCACAGGGTCGCGACGACCGAGCGATCGTCCCAGACCTCGCGTTCCGAGCGCAGCTGTCGCACTCCCGGCAAGCGCACCAGGAACCACAGCCACTGTCCGGCGAACCACAGCAGCAGCGTCAGACCAACCAGCGTCAAGGGCAGCGACGGCCGCAGTAGTCCCAGGCTAAGGATCAACAGTACACAGAGCAGGAACCAGCAGCCCCGCGAAGTCAGCATGGTGTCATCCGAAAAGGACCGTGAGCGTACCTCGTTTCCGCGCTCAGCGTGAAAACGAGGTGGAGCGGTTATTCCTAGCGTTTCATTGTACCCACTCTCAAAATCGCGTGCGTGAAAATGATTTTTCGATCGGAGGATTGCTGACGCGGGAAACAACCGTTAAACTACACCACATCCGTTGAACTGGACCCCGTTCCGATGGCCTCTCTCGATTGCCGATCTGGAGCTATTTCGCGTGAAAGGGTTTCTCCCGATGTGGACCACCATTGCCTTGCTGACAGTCCTAGGCGCGGCGCCGGCCGAGTCCGGCTTATCGCTGACCCATGTGCGTTCGACGCACGGCCTGCTCGGACCCGAACGTCTCGATAATACGCTGGCGCCCGGCGATAACTTGTTCGTTTGCTTCGATATCAATGGCATCCGCGTCGATGCCGATGGCAAGGTGCGCTACAGTATGGCAATCGAGCTGAGCGACGCCGCCGGCAAGGTGGTTTTCCGACAGGCGGCGAAGGAGCAGGAAGCCCGCGCCTCGCTCGGCGGCGACCGCGTGCCGGCTTATGCCCATCTCAGCGTCGGTCTCGACACGCCGCCCGGCGATTATCGGATGAAGGTCACCGTCAAGGATGTGGCTTCCGGGAGAGAGCAAAGCCTCAGCCGCGAACTCAAGGTTTCGGCAAAAGACTTCGCGCTGGTCCGCACTTCGGCGACGCTGGATCCAGAAGCCCACTATCCCGCCTCCGTGTTTGTCTGCGGGCAAGGCGTCTGGGTGCATACCAGCGCCGTGGGCTTCGCGCGCGATGCAGCCAAAAACCCGAATATCGACTTCGAGATGCGCGTGCTCGATGAGTCGGGCAAACCGACGCTCGCCAATGCCATCACCGGCTCGCCGCCGAAGGATTTGCCAGCCAACCTGTCGGGGCTGCCGATGGGCTTTCCGCTGACGCTCAACCGTCCCGGCAAGTTCACCGTCGAATTGCAGGCAACCTGCCGGAACAGCGGTAAAAAGGCCAAGGTATCTTTCCCTCTCGTCGTCCACGGCGCGGCGGAGAAATGAGGGAACTGGCATGCGGGCAGCATGCCCTACAAGGGGAGATGCGAATATGTGCAAACACTTCTATCGAATGCTCGCGGCACTCACTTGCCTGGCGGCCGCCAGCGGGGTACTCAGCGCGGCGGAGTCGGCGCCGGTCGTGGGACAGCTGCTTACTAGGGACGGCACTTTGTTCGCGCGGGCCAAGCCCAGTCAGGATTGGCAAACGGTGCCAGCCAAGGGCGAGATCCACGCCGGCGACTTACTCGTCGGATTACCTGGCGCGGTCATCGAGACCAGCAACGGGGCGGTGGACCTGTCGCTTTTGACCGACCTGGAAAAAAACTCGCCGTATCCCGTCCTGGAGGCTGCCGTTTCCCTGCACGCCTCGACGGATTTCGATCTGGACTTCACACTGGACCGCGGCCGAGTTGACGTGACCAACATCAAAAAGAAAGGCCCCGCCCGCGTGCGCATCCGCTTCCACGATCAGCAATGGGAAGCGATCTTGAGCGAGCCGGGCACGCGCATCGCGTTACAACTGTATGGCCGCTGGGCCAAGGGCGTGCCGTTCCACAAGCAGCCGGGACCAAAGGAGGTACCGACCGCCGACCTGGTGTTGGTGGTCCGCAAAGGGCAAGTCGACGTGACGCATGGCTCCTGCTGCTGCATCATGTCCGCGCCGCCCGGTCCAGCGTTTTTGCATTGGGAAAACAGCGGCGCGGCGGAAGAAGCGGCGCAGAAGCTGGAGAAGTTACCCGACTGGGTGGCGACCGAGCGATCTGGGTCGGAGCGCGCCCAACGCATCCGCAAGTACGTCGAAATCCTACGGGAAAAGGCCGTCGCATCGTCGCCGCGCGAAGCCACCCGCGCCATGGTGAAATCCAGCGATCCCAACGAGCGGGCCACTGGCATCATCTTCATGGGAGCAATGGATGATTTGGAGGGAGTCGGCGAAGTTATAAACGGGACGAAGTACGCCGACACCTGGGATCGGGCCGTCGTTGTCGTGCGCCATTGGCTGGGCCGTCGTCCCGGACAGGACCAAATCCTCTATCAGCGCATGCTCGACCGGCGCGGACTCAAGCCGGCGCAGGCGGCGAGCGTGATGCAGCTGTTGCACAGTTTCGGCGACACGGAATTGGCTCAGCCGGATCTGTACACCACGCTGGTCAAATACCTCGATAGCGACGTGCTGGGCGTCCGCGGGCTGGCCCATTGGCACCTGGTGCGGCTCGTGCCCGAAGGCAAGACCATCGGCTATAACCCGCTCGATCCCAAGGACAAGCGCGACAAGGACCGCGAGCAATGGACAAAGTTGGTGGATGACTTGATCGAGAAAGGCAAACTGCCTCCCAAGCAGGGAGCGAAGTGACCCGAACGCGACTGGTTTCGTTGCCAAGAGGATGGGGAAGCGTCCTTGGCCGTGATGCAACCTTTGAAGGAGACTCGAACGTGAACTATCCTTTTGTCCGCCTGACACCCTTGTTTGCTGCGGCGGCTCTGCTGTTCGCTTCCTTGCCCGCTCGCGCGCAATTCGCCGGGGCCGGGGGCCTGGTGGCGCCCGCTGCTCTTCCGTCCCCCATCTTCACGGGTGCGTTGTACGGCGCCGGCCTCGGCTACGGTATGGGCTATGGCTGGGGCACCCAGTGGATGCAAAACCCCTATGAGGGATATCTCAACGGCGCCGCCAATATAACGACGGCGAACGCTCAGTATCAACAGACCATCCAGCAGGCCAGATTGACGCGCGAGGAAGCGCGCCGTTCCGCCCTGGAAACTCGTCGCCAATCGATCCTGGAACGGCAATGGGAGCTTTCATTGCAGCCCGACCCTGAGCAGATCCGCCAGCAGCAGATGATGAAGAGCTTGCAGCGCAGCCGCAACAATCCCCCCTTGACCGAAATCTGGTCGGCGACCGCCCTAAACGATTTGCTCCGCGCCATTCAGACGGCGCAGTCGCGCGGCACCAACGGTCGTGAGGTGCCCCTGTCGTCGGATGTCCTTCGCCACATCAATGTGACGACGGGCACGGCCTACGGCGGCATCGGCTTACTTCGCGAAAGCGGCAAGCTGACCTGGCCTTTCGTGCTCCAGCAATCGTTTTTCGATGACGGGCGCAAACGGCTGGATGAACTGCTCCCGCAGGCGGTCAAGGACGCGCGTTCCGGCCCCGTCAGCGCCGCGCTGCTCAACGACATCCGCGCGGCGCAGACGCGGCTACAGCGCAGCCTCGATGCACACGTCGCCGATCTGACACCGAGCGAGTTCACCGAGGCGTCCCGTTATCTTCGCGAATTGAAAGATTCCTTGCGCGTGTTGCAGCAGAGCGATGTATCCAAGCATTTCCGCACCAACTGGACGCCGCAAGGCTCAACGGTAGGTGAATTGGTCCAACAAATGACCCGCGAAGGACTGAAGTTCGCCCCGGCCGTCTCCGGCGATGAGCCGTATTACACCTCGCTCCATCGTGCCTTGGTGGACTATGACGCGGGAGTCGCGCAACTGACGTCGGTGCCAACGACGCGATGATTCTCGTTCCGAACCGCGCACGCAGCGCAGCGGAGTAAGCGGCGCGAAGAGCCGCGACCGTAAGGGAGCGGAGAAAAACCGCTCCCTTACGGTCGCGGCTCCACATCCGCTGCGCTGCGTGGGCGGCTCGGAATGCACATCTGTTCTTTTACAGCCTTTTGAGATACTCAATAACCGCCATGCGCTCTGCATCACTCAGCTTATCGCCGTAGGTGTGGCCGCCGTTGCCGCGGCCGGGCTGTGTCGTGTCGTAAATCTTCCGATACTCGATGGGCGACATCTTCGCGGGATCGGGTTTGTCGGTCAGCATTTCAATCTTCCACCCCAGTTTCTCAGCATCGTACGCATCGAGATCGGTACGATAGGAGCGCGTGAACAGCTTGGGCCGAGCCTTCGAGTTGAGGACGTGATAGACCGTGGGTGCCGAGCCGTTGTGGAAATACGGCGCGGTCGCCCAGATGCCGTCCAGTGGCGGAGCCTGGTAGCCATCGGTCGCGCGGATCGGATAATCCTCGTTGAACCAGCTCTTGATGTAGTAGGCACCGAACTTCGCGGTGATGCCATCGAAGCGGCGGCGTTCCGTGCCGATTTTGTCGATGGCGACGATTTTGTTGGGGTAAGTCCACTTCTCACCATAGCTGCCGTGGCAATGAGCGCAGTTGGCACGGAACAACTCCTCGCCCTTGGCGGCCAGCGTTCGGTTGATCGGCAGCGGATATTTGGGCGGATTCAGCGAGAGCAGATAGGCACGAATGTCCTTGAAATCGGTTTCCGCTCGCTTGATGTCGGAGCCGGAGTTGAGCGGACTCATCATGAACTGCATCAGAGACCGGACAGAGCGCGTGTCCGCGCCGCCGGTGTGATACATGGTCGTTTTCTTTTTCAGCAGCCACCAGGCCGGCACGTCCTCGCAGAGATCATCGTGCAGATCGAGATCGATGCGTTGGAGCCGGCGATCCAGGTTCGGCTCGCGGTAGCCGAGCAGATAGACGGCCATGGCGCCGGCCTCATTGGTGCCGCGGACGTTGCAGAACTGGAAGGGAGTACGCGGCGCTCGGCCGTCGGCGGCGGACATCTCCTCGTAGAACGCTTGATAATCGAGTGTGGAATTGCCCAGGCCGACATAGGATTTGCCGGCGATGGAGCCGCCGTGACAAACCATGCAATCCATGCTGATGCCCTGGCCCAATCCAAACGGCAATCGAGCCGGCCGCATGCCCATCGGCAATCCGCCGTTGGCATAGGGCGCTTCGTGCATTCCATATCGCTGACGGAAGAGTCGAGCATAGTCGGTCTGTGCGGGTTTTTCCTTCAATCCCCACTGTTTCCAAATGTTGTCGTAGGCGCGACGGGTCATCGTGGGTGGAGAATAACATTTGCCCAATAGTGCTTGTTTGCCTCGTTCTACCGCCTCGGCATCAGACGCTTTAACCGTCGCCGCCGGCACAATCGCCACCATTCCGACCCATATCAGCGAAACTCGCGCCATTGCTTAAACCTCCAGGCGATCGTAAGCGACTGCCGCTCTCATTGTACCAACGCGGTTCAAGGGATTCCTTCTCTTTCTGCGGTGCTACAATAGCTTGTAAGTCCTCGCACCACACGGAAGTGCAAACCGAGCCATAGCCGGATGATTAACTGCCGCGGCCACACGAAAGAGAGGAGAGCGGTCAATGGAGATTCGCACGTATCGGGCTGGAGATGAAGCCGCCCAGGTGAGCATCTACAACGAGGCGGCCGGCGAGCTGCCGAAATTCAAGGCGGCGACCCTGGACGAAGTGCGCCGGCGCGCGCGTGGCGCGGAGTACGATCCGACCGCGCGTTTTCTTGCCTTGGAGAACGGTCGGCCGGTCGGCTACGCTGCCTTTCAGGCCAATGGGCGCGTCAGTTTCCCATGGTGCCGCAAGGGGCACGAAGCGGCGGCGCAGCCCCTGCTTGAGCGCGTTTTACAAGCGATGAAAGAGCGGGGGCTCCCTCGTGCGTTCACCGCTTATCGATCGGACTGGCAGGAGCAACAACAGTTTTTCCAGAACAATGGATTCCAGCCGCGCCGCGAGATGGTCAATTACGTCCTCGACCTCGTGGAGATGCCGACGCCGATGGCCCGGCCGAGTAGCAGCGTCGGCCCTGCCACACCCGACGACGTGCCAGCCATTTTGGAGTTGGGCGCTAACGTCCTCCTCATTCGGGACCGGGCAGCCCTGGAGCAGTATTTGTTTCACAATGGGTACTTTCCGCCGGAATCCGTGTTCGTTTTACGCAACCGAACGGGAGGGCCTGCCCTTGCTGCCGCCGTCTTGGTCGCGAATCCGGACTACGCCGAACCGCGAGAGGTCGATGCTGCCATGCCGTGCTTTCGGCTCGGTGCGTTTGGGACGGAAGGCATGTCCACCAAGCGGATCAATGGATTGTTCAGCTTCCTGACCGCGGATACGCGCGATGCGCACCCACTCGCCCTCGATTTGCTGGGTTACGCGGCTTATCGGTTGCAAGACACCGAAGTTGAGACGTTCGCGGCGCAGGTGCCTTCGGACGCTGGCCATTTGCTGCGTTTCTACAAACAATATTTTCAGAGACAGGGGAGCTTTCCCATTCTCGAACGCACGCTTTAGCTGGGTGGTTAGGTGGTTGGGTGGTTAGGTGTTTAACAACCTATCCACCCAACCACCTAACCACCCAATAGAGGAGGACATGACATGCCGTTCGCCGCTGCCTTGTCCACGACGGAATCGACTCTCCGAGCCGTGGAAGAAGTCTGCGAGCAGACGCGCGCTCGCCTGTCCGGCGAGGCCGACCTGGCCGTCCTCTTTTTCTCAACCCACCACGCCCGCGCCGCCAATATCCTGACGCGCACAGTGCAACAGCGTTTGGCGCCGCGCTGCCTGCTGGGCTGCGTGGCCGAGTCCGTCATCGGCGGCGACTCCGAGATCGAGGAAAACCCCGCCGTCAGTCTATGGGTCAGCCGCTGGTCTCAACCGCTGATGATGGCACCGTTTCATCTGGTGCTGGAGCGCACCGCCGATGGTCCCAGTCTGTTCGGCTGGCCCGATGAGCTGAGCGGGGGCGATCCCCAACAATCCGCCGTGCTGCTTTTCGGCGATCCATTCACCTTTCCAATCGACTTGTTTCTTCGGCGCGTCAACGAGGATTCGCCAGGTGTGCGTGTGCTGGGCGGCATGGCCAGCGGCATTCGCTCCGCCGGCGAGTGCCGGTTGTTGTTCCAGGACGGAGTCAAGGACCAGGGAGCTACCGGGGTATTGTTGCAGGGACCGCTCGGTCTGCGTTCCATTGTGTCGCAAGGCTGCCGGCCGATTGGCCAACCGCTGCTCATCACGCGCGCCAAGGACAATCTCATTCTTGAATTGGGCGGAAAGACGCCGTTGGCTCAGTTGCAGCAGCTGTGGGCATCGCTGACGCCGGAGGAGCAGAACTTATTTCAACAAGGGCTGCACATTGGCCGGGTGCTCAACGAGTATCAGAGTGATTTTCAGCGCGGCGATTTCCTCGTCCGCAACGTCCTCGCCCTCGAACGCGAGACGGGAGCGTTAGCCATCACCGATCGCGTCCGGGTCGGTCAGACCGTGCAATTCCACGTCCGCGACGCGGCGACGGCCGACGAGGATCTCCACGCGCTTTTGCGTCTGGATGTCAGCAGTCACGATCGGAAGCCGAGCGCGGCCCTACTTTTCAGCTGCAACGGGCGTGGCTCGCGCCTGTTTTCCGAACCGCATCACGATGCCCGCGTCCTCCATACCGAAGCCGGCGCGATTCCGTTGGCCGGCTTTTTCGCTCAGGGAGAACTTGGCCCAGTCGGCGGACAGAATTTCATTCATGGCTTCACTGCCAGCATCGCCCTGTTTGAAGAGTTCTGAGTTCTGAGTTTCGAGTTCTGAGCCTCAAGACTCAGGACTCAAAACTCAGAACTTGGAACTCAGAACTCAGAACTCATGATTGATTCGCACATCCACGTGGTACCGCCGCGGCTGCCCGGAGTCGGCAGCCTGAGTCCCGTGCTTGACGGTCCACTGGAAGAGCGCGCCGCTGCTCTGCGCCGCGAGATGCAAGCGGCGGACGTGAAACAAGCCCTGGCGATGGGCTGCTGGAATGCCCCAGCGGACGATCCGCTAGGTGTGGGCGAAACGCTGGCTCTGGCGCGCGCCGTGACGGGACTCTTCGCCATCGGCATTGCCGATCCAACGCACACGGACGCTGATCATCTGCGCCGCGTCGAAAGCGTCCTGGCGGCCAAACAAGTTCGCGCCTTGAAGGGCTACCTTGGCTACCTGCACTATGCCCCGGACCATCCCGGCTATCGGCCCTACTACGAACTGGCCGAGCGCTATCAACTGCCGATGATTTTCCACACGGGAGATACCTATTCTCCAAATGCGAAGCTACGCTATGCCCATCCCTTATTGGTCGATGACGTGGCCGTCGATCATCCAAAGGTGAAGTTCGTCCTCGCCCATCTCGGAAATCCCTGGCTGACGGATGCCGCCGAGGTCGTGTACAAGAACGTGAACGTTTGGACGGATCTTTCGGGGCTGGTGGTTGGCGACGCGGACAGCTTCACAGCGCAGGAGCGTCAAGAGATGCTGGAGGAAGCACGGCAAGCGGTGCGTCGCGCCTTCCGCTACGCCGAGAGACCCAATCGCTTTCTTTACGGCAGCGATTGGCCGCTGTCGCCGATGGCGGCGTATCGCGCCTTCATCGCCGCTGCCATTCCGGAGGTGTATCATCCGTTGATCTTCGAGGAGAACGCGCGGGGGCTTTTTCGCATTTGATCCCCTCATCACAGCCCGAAGCGTAAGCGAGGGCGATCAGCAGCCCTCGCTTACGCTTCGGGTTAGTGAAGAAATTCTTCCCATCGTTGCATAAATTCCGCCGATTTCCAGCACTATGTTAAGCAGAGACGTGTTCCTCGGGAGCCTGTGCAATGGCTAGTTCACCCCTCGGTATGATGTTATGTCACTGGACCGCCGGAGCCGAAGGATCGGCCCTCGCCTCAGCTAGTGATGGTCAATTGTTGGAACGCTTCGTGACGCACCGCGAAGATGCGGCGTTTGCTGGACTGCTGTGCCGTCATGGGCCGATGGTGCTGAACGTCTGCCGCCGCGCCCTGGCCAATGAGCAAGATCTTGAGGATGTCTTCCAGGCCACGTTTCTTCTGCTGGCCCGCAAGGCCGGCTCCATTCGGCGCCGCGAATCGGTCGGCAGTTGGCTACACGGCGTCGCCCATCGCCTGGCCGTTCAGTGCCGCAAGCAGGACACCCGCCGCCGCGCACACGAAAGACAAGCGGGACTGGAGCGCGTCGCGGCGGCGCCGCCGGAGGCGTGGGAGGAGCTGCGCGTTCTCTTGGATGAGGCCATTGCCGAGCTTCCGGAGAAATATCGGGCGGCCCTGGTCTTGTGCTACCTGGAGGACCACACGCACGAGGAAGCGGCGCGACGGCTGGGCTGCCGGCTGACGACGTTGCGTTCCCGCGTGGCGCGCGGACGAGAACGCTTGCGGGCCGCGCTGCTACGCCGCGGTCTGACGCTATCTGGCGCAGCCTTCCTCGCCGCCCTGGCAACCAGCGCGGCGCAGGCCGCCCTGCCGCCCGCGCTGCGTATCCGCACGCTGATAGCTGCATTGCAATTCGCCAATTGCGGCGCCGCTTCCACGCTCATCTCGGCATCCACGGCAGCCCTCGTGGAAGGAGGGTTGCGCGCCATGTCCCTTGTGAAAGTGAAAATGCTCTTGTTGCTTCTGCTGGCGGTTGGTTTGGCGTTCGGCGGCGCGGGCGTGTTGGCGCATCAAATCCTCGATGCGAAAAAACCATCAGAGCCGCCGCAACCGGGCAGCGAACGTGCCGCGACCCCATCGCCGGAGAACAAACCGAGACCCGCTGTCGATCGCTTCGGTGATCCACTGCCGGAGCGCGTCATCGCCCGGCTGGGCACTGTGCGGTTCCGCATGGGTGGGTTGGTGTGTGCCTGTGCTTGGTCCCCGGACGGAAATATCTTGGCCGCCGGCAGCGGCAGTCACAGCGGCGATAATAGCATCACTCTCTTCGACGCAGCTACCGGCAAGCCGATCCGAAAGCTCCTGGGCCAGCAATCCTATATCACGAGTCTTGCCTTTTCGCCGGATGGCCGGACATTGGCCTCCGCGAGTCAGGCCGCCATTGTCCTCTGGGATACAGCCTCCGGGAAACTATTGCGGCAGTTCAGCGCCAGCCCCGGACAGATGAATCGAGTGTTGTCTCTAGCCTTCACCCTTGATGGCAAAGGCTTATTCTCGGCAGGGGAAGACGCACGGATTCGCCTTTGGGATTCAGCAACCGGGAAGGTAGCGCGGCTATTCACGGGACACGAGAAGGTCGTTCGCTGCACCGTTTTGTCGCCGGACGGCCGGACACTCGCTTCGGCCGCCGACAAGGAAATTCGGCTCTGGGAGACAGCCACGGGCAAAATGATCCGCCGCCTTACGGGACAGAAAGAACCGATCCGCGCCCTAGCCTTTTCTCCTGACGGTAAGCTGCTGGCTTCGGGGAGCGACGACAGGTCGATCAGCTCGATTTGGTTATGGGAGACAGCAACAGGTAAAGTGCAGCGCCGCTTTCCTGAAGATCCGAAGGATATTCAGGAACGCCGGTTTCATAACTTGAGGACGCTCGCCTTTTCGCCGGATGGAAAAACGCTGGCGACGGGCCACGGAGACTATGCCCTGCACTTCTGGGATGTGGCCACGGGGAAGCGATTCCGCACCATGGCAGGCACGGGAACGATCAGCTTCCGCGGGTTCCATGACGGCGGCATTCAATGCCTAATCTTTGCACGCGATGGCAAGCGGTTGGTGATCGCGCGTGATAATCAACTCGCATTGCTCGATGTGCGATCGGGCAAGGAAAACCAGTTGTTGCCGGCTCATCGGGGCGGCCTGGGGCGGGTCTTTTTCAGCGCGGACGGCAAACGTCTGTTCACGGGGAGCGACGAAATGAACGGAAGGATCCGGGAATGGGATACGGCCTCCGGTGAAATGATCCGAGAGATCCCAGGCATGGCCGGCGACACGGCTCGCGCGAGCTTTTCTCCGGATCGGAAGATCCTGGCCTCAAGCGTGAAAGCCCAGACTCTTGCTTTGTGGGATACGGCGACCGGCCGGGAGATCCGCGAGTTTCCCCTCCCGCTAAAGCAATTCCACACTCCCGGCGACATCGTATTTTCCCCGGACGGCAAGTTTCTGGCCGTGGAAGAGGGCGATGGCAAGGCCGTCTGGCTCTACGACCCGGCCACTGGCAAGCAAGTCTGCACGGTTGAGGGAATGACAACGTCCGCATATCCCATGCACTTAACTTTCTCTCCGGACGGGCGAATCCTGGCGGCAGCGGATCGCAAAGCGATCTTTCTCGCCGAGGTTCCCTCCGGCCGCCAATTACCGCCCATTCTCCCACCGAAGGATCGCTACGCCGTCGCGGTCGCCCTTTCCCCGGATGGCCGAACCTTGGCGGCGCCCTGTACCAGCCTTTTTGAGGGCGGCAGGATGATCTTGTTTGAAGTTGCCACAGGAAAGGAGCGCCTCTCGTTCTGGGAGCCGCCCGGTGAGATCCATAATGTCGCCATTTCCCCCGATGGCCGACTGTTAGCGGCGGCAGGTTCCGGGAACAATATAATCTACTTATGGGACGCTTTTACATGTAAAATCCTGGCTCAATTGAAGGGACATCAAGGTAATATCGCTTCGCTGGCTTTCTCGCCGGACGGCCGCCGCCTGGCCTCCGGAAGTCAAGACACAACCGCCCTTATCTGGGACGTGGCTGGCCTAGCCAAGGAACGGCCACGCCGTGGTCCACTGTCCCGGAAAGAACTGGATGAGCTATGGTCCGCCCTGTCGGGTGCGGATGCCGCCAAAGCCTATCAGGCCATCCTCACCCTGGAGACCGCCCCCGATCAGGCCGTGCCACTCTTGGCGGAGCGCTTGCATCTCAAAACCGACAATAACAAGCGGATCACTCGTCTGTTGGCTCTTCTCGACAGCGACGATTTCGCTGAGCGCGAACGAGCGTCCAAGGAGTTGCAGGAACTTGGCTGGACGGCCGAACCGGCCTTGCACAAGGCGCTGGAGCGCAAACCATCGCTGGAAATGCAGAACCGCGTCAAGGAATTGCTGGACAGCATCCGTAAGCAATCCCTGCCGCCGGAGCTGCTGCGGACGCTGCGCGGGATGGAAGTTCTGGAACACATCGGCACACCCGCGGCCCGCAGGGTGATCGCCGCCCTGGCCGGAGGCACGCCGCGAACACGGTTGACGCGCGAAGCGAAAGCGGCCCTGCAACGGCTGCGCTAAGCGAATCGAGGCCGCGCACGCAGCGGGCGTAGAGCCGCGACTGTAAGGGAGCGGGAGGCAACACCGATCCCTTACGGTCGCGGCTCTTCGCGTCGCTAACTCCGCTGCGCCGCGGGCGGATCAAAAAGTTCGCCAGGCAGTCGGTCCCATCACAACGCACTCGGCAGGGAGCAAAGATTCGATCGCGTGCAGGTCGTGGCGACTGCCGCAATAGCGCGCGGACGCGGAACTGAACAAGAATCGTTGGCCGTCGCGAGGAGCACCGGGCAGCGGTTGCGATTGATCGCTGAGATTGAAGAAAATGCAGGCCTGATTCCCCGAGCCAGCCGACCCGCGGAGCAACTCCATGACAGGACCGTTTTCCGCGTCGGGCAGCAACCTTGCGTCGCACTCTTGGTAATCGCGCAAGGCCGGCCACTCGCGCCGCGCCGCCAGCAAGTCTCGATACAAGTGCCGCAATCCCGCTCGCGGCGTTCCCTGCGGCCACGACCAGCTCAATCGTGCGGAGGCGAATGTCTCCTCCGCTTGCGGGTCGGGCGCTGCGCCCTGACCAACCATTTCGGCGAATTCTTGTTTGCGCCCCTCATGCACCGCCTCGATCAACGCCTTATCGTCAAACGAGCAGAAGAAGGGAAAGGGATTCTCCTCACCGTACTCCTCTCCCATAAAGATCAACGGCAGATAGGGAGATAACAGGAGCAAACTGGACGCCAATCGCTGCTTCGCCGGATTGTTCAGCAACGCCGACAAGCGATCGCCCCGGGCGCGATTTCCCACTTGATCGTGATTTTGCAGACAGACGACGAAGCGATCGCCGGAGAGGCCTTCAGGCGGCGCGCCGTGTCTGCGGCCACGGTATTTGCTGTAATTTCCGGCGAAAAGAAAAGGCTGCTTAAACACATCGGCAATCTGTCGAGCCGGGCCGTAGTCTTCATAGTAGCCGACTCGTTCGCCGGTCAAGAAAGCATGGACCGCGTGGTGGAAATCATCGCTCCACTGGCCGCCGAGTTCATGGCCGCCGCGCTGACGCGGATAGAGCAGCCGTGGATCGTTCAAGTTGCTCTCGGCGATGATGTGAGTTGTCCGCCCTCTGTGTTCCGCCACGTCCTCGGCGACCTCCTGTATCTCGCGTAATATGTGGCGAGCGCCCAGGTCGAAAATGGCGTGGACCGCATCAAGGCGCAGGCCGTCGAAGTGAAACTCGTCCAGCCACATTCGGGCGTTATCAAGAACGAATCGGCGGACGGCATCCGAGCCGCGACCGTCAAGGTTGACGGCCAATCCCCAGGGCGTCTTGTAGTGATCGGTGAAATAGGGACCGAACTCGGCGAGGTAGTTGCCCTCAGGTCCAAGATGGTTGTAGACGACATCGAGAAAGACGGCCAAGCCGGCCGCGTGGCAAGCATCGACCAATTTCTGAAGGCCGAAGGCCCCGCCATAACTGTTTTGTGCCGCATAGAGCAGGACGCCGTCATAACCCCAATTGCGGTTGCCGGGAAACTGAGCGACCGGCATGATCTCCACCGCAGTCACGCCTAGGTCGCGAAGTTCGCCGAGGCGAGGGATGACCGCCTCAAACGTCCCTTGCGGCGTGAAGGTGCCGACATGCAATTCGTAAAAAACCAGGTCTTGGCGAGGCACGCCGCGCCAGCCGCCATCGTTCCAGGTGAAGCGTTCGGGACGGACCAAGACGGAGGGACCGTGTACGCTGTCCGGTTGCAATAAGGAGCAGGGATCGGGGCGCTCCGGCCCGCCGTCGAGACGATAGGCGTAGCGCTGGCCGTCGGGCGAGGCGGCTTCGCGATGGTGGAAGTAGCCGCAGTCCTCGCGCCGCATCGGCATCGCACGCCGGCGGTTGCCGTCGATAAACACCAGTTCTACTTGCTTCGCCCGCGGCGCCCAGACTCGCCAGTGAATGGAACCATCGCCCTCACTTAGGGCGCCGCATCTCCGGACATCAGAGCGTATCATTCAGCGATCCCTCAACCCGTTTGTTCCCACCTTCCTGCGGCGCCGCGGGAGGGTGAGGCTAAGTCAGATGATTTCCCGCCCAGTTTCCGCCAAGCGGCCCAGCCGAGCCATGTTAACGTTTTCCAGCTCGTCCTCCGGATGATTCGCCATCGCCTTGATGGCCGTATCGATATGCCGCCCGAGCCATTCTCCGAAGCGAATATCTCTTGGACGATATTCGTACTCTTCAAAGGCAATAAGGAAGACATCCTCGACGATATCGCTGATGTGTAGATCGCGGCCGAGGCGGGCGGCGACACTGGGATAGCGTTCGACCCATCGTCCCACCAGGGCCGTCACCGGTTCTTCGTAGCCGGAAGTCGCGGTACGAAAGGTAGCGAAGTCTCCGCTCTGGACGGCGGCTTCGATGGCCTCGGCATCGGGAGAGATGGTGGGGATCAACTCATGGTGGGTGCCTTCGCGCTGCTTGGCCTGCTCCGCGACGGCGCCGAGCCGGTCTTTGTAGCGCTGGACCTCGCGCACCAGATTGACAATGCAATGCTCGAAGGCCGTGCGAGCCTGGGCATGGTGGTCGCTGCTGACGAGCGTGTCGCCGGGAAGAATGAGGCTGGTGCGGACGACATAGTCGGAGGTGCGGTGACGGCGGCTGATTAGGATGTGGAGCTTCGAGATGGGGAAATTCCGCACCATGTCGTTCAAGGGCGAAAGCATGGTCTCCATTTTGGTCAACTCGTCCGCGGGCAACTCGCAGTGCTTCATGTCGAGATTGACGAGCAAGTTGTAGGTCTGGTCTGAAAAAGTCATGGCAGGTTCCTCCGTGGGTGAAGTGATTACTTGCTCCTTTACTATTTTAGCAAATGGGATACCGTGCGGTGGCAATTGCGTCGATTATCGGTATCCGAGTAATAAAGCGCCTTCGCTTACGCTTCAGGCTCAGATGCAAGCGGTGATGGAGAAACAATGGAAATTGGTCTTCCCAAAACGAGGGTTGGACGCTATACGCCCTCCTCGTTAGTTGGACATCAGCGCGGGCCGAAAAGGCAACGCAAACGACGGAGAATTTCCGTTGTCAGGCAAGGTCCGCGGGAACGATTCAACCGCGGAGCGAGAAGCAACAGCCGAGTTCTGCTGTGTGCTGGGGTTTGCGGGAATGCCAGCACTACCCGCCCTCCTGGGTAGAGGCAAACACCTCGCTGGACCAAGTGGTTTCTGGGTCGGCCACTCCAGCGAGCGCTTCACAGTGGAACTCATGTCGGACCGGGAGCCGGGCCTTTGCGCCCGGCTCCCGGGGATACACTCGGTCGGTGCGGAATCGGGAGCAGACGAGCCGGTCCCCTTGACGGGGCGAGCAAACGCACTCCTTCCCCGCACCGGCCGACTTCCAGGCAGCCTTATCACAAAAGTTCAATCCAGCAATTCGACCAATTCGCGTAGGCCTTTCTTGCCGATGCGTCCGGCGATCTCCTTAATGGTGCGGATGTCTTTCCAGGGAACTGCGTCATGGAAGGAGAGGGGGGTGGTCTCATGAGTAGCCACCAAGTCGGTCTTCTTGGGCCTGCCGCGTTTCTTCTTTCGCCGGCCGGCGAGTCCAGCCTTACTCCGCAATGTGCTCTTGTAAGATGAAATCATGTTGGTACTCATTTGCACATCAAAGTTCTCTTTGATGTAATTCTGGATCTCTGACGGAGAAGCATCATAACCAAGAGCACTGGGATCCATCGCGCGGCGAACCGCTTCCATTTTATTTTTCGTAGGATCCGAGCCTTGTTCCGCGTTCGGTCTACCTCGTGGCATTTCCGTTCTCCTCATTCATATCTCACTCATGGTTCGGTTCACGCCGCTGTCCAGCCTTTCTCGCTTCCGCACCGGCCGACCGCGTTGGTACAAAGAATCCCCACCACCCGCAGCGCCAACTAATGACTATCTTACAATCAGACTTCCCCGATGCAATCGAATATTTGTTAAAATACGCAATTTGGGCAAAAACATTTCAAGCATTGTAGTCGTTAACAGATCCGTTAATTTCGCGTGTTGATTCTTGTTCTTGTTTTGATTTGCGCCTATCACTTCGACACGATGCAAAATCCGAACGGTGAGCCGCAGCGAGTGCCCTTGCATACTCACTGACAATAGCGCCGCCCAAAACCAACTTCGATTGCTGGCCATGCAAGCGGATGACTCATATCTATAAGATCGAGCCACCTCTCCCAGCACTTCACCAAGAAGGAAGGAGAGCCTCACGATGCCGCAATCCCTTGAAGGACGCACGATTGCGCTGGCGGAAGCTCGTCAGCTCGAAGAATTGGCACAAATGCTGGAGGCCGAGGGCGCGGCCGCGTTGCGCTGCCCGATGCTGAGCATCCTCGATGCACCGGAGCCTGGTCCCGTGCTGGCCTGGCTGCACGAGTTGTGTAAGGATCGTTTCGCTTATGTCGTCCTGATGACCGGCGAGGCGCTCAGGCGTTTGTTGCATTTTGCCGAACGCGACGGCTGCCGCGATGCCTGCATCGCCGCCCTGGCGCGGACGATAATCATCACGCGCGGACCTAAACCCGGCCAAGTATTAAGAGAAATCGGCCTCGCGCCGACGCGAATCGCTCAAGCACCCACTACGGACGGTGTAATTGCCACACTGCGAAGCGAACCCCTGCAAGGCCGAACGATCGGCGTCACCTTGTATGGCGAACCGAATCCGACCTTGGGACAATTCCTAATTTCGGCCGGAGCGGAGATGCGCGCTGTAATGCCGTACATATATGCGCCCGCTACGGAGGATGATCGCGTTGCGGATTTGATCGCCCGGCTTGAACGCGGGGATGTAGATGTGCTGCTTTTTACTAGTTCATCGCAGGTCGATCGCTTGTATGAAGTCGCGGAAAGGCGCAATCTGCGTGATGTATTGCGCCAGGGATTGGCGCGGACACGTATTGCCGCCGTTGGTCCTGTATTAGCCGATCATTTGCGCAAGCATGGGGCCAAAGTAGACATTTGCCCCGAACAGGGCTACGTTATGAAGAACCTTGTGCAACACATTAAGCGCGCTCTCTCGGAATGATCGTACCGTCACTTGATATGGAACCTTATTCACCTTTCTCTCCATTCCCACTGGTGATACAGTCTGACTTGTTTAAGATGGGCCGCATCGTGCAAGCGGCCCGATGCGATCCCAGGCAAGAGGTCGTTGATGTCTCTGCTCGCATCCTCTCCATCCCGAGCCGCGTTCCGAGCAGTAATGGAAAAGAGTGTGACGCCGATCGGCTCGTGGCGCCTACCCAGTAGGTCCGGCGAGCCGAGCCGGACTAAGATTGTGCTTTGTTTGGTGGCTTTGTGCGCCATCTTGTTCTTTCTGGGACTGAACGGCTGTGACTTGTATCAGACGGAGAGTCTGCGCGCCATCTTGGCAGCGGAGTTTTTGCGCAGCGGCAATTGGATGATTCCCACTTTGTACGGCGAGCCGTTGTTGACAAAACCGCCGGGTATGTATGCTGTGATTGCACTGGCAAGTTGGCCATTCGGACACGTCAGCGCCACAACGGCTCGACTACCCTCGGCGCTGGCGGCGACCGCAACGGTCTTTCTGTTCTACGCCGTGTTTGCCCGTTATTTTGGCCGGCGAGCGGGGTTGATCGCCGCGACACTGTTGCCGGCATCCATCCTCTGGCTTCAGCGAGTGCCGTCCGCCGAGATCGATCTGGTCCAACTCGCTTGGGTGACAGCAGCCCTTTTTTGTTTCTTGCGTGCTCTAGAGATCACGGAGACCGGGGAGAGGCGGTCCTTTCGGCGCGAATGGGGATGGTGGCAACTCGCCCTGCTGTGTGTAGACGGCGGGTTCCTGACAAAATGGACCGCCCCGGCGTTCTTCTATCTCACGATTGTGCCGCTGTTATGGCGGCGCGGTCGGCTCTATGTGTTGGGTCGGCCCGCGCATTGGCTCAGCGTCGTCGTGGCGGCGCTGCCCTGTCTAGCATGGGTGCTCGCCGTCGCGTCGAGGACCGGCTGGGGTCCGTTCCTCGACGCCGTGCGCGGCGAGGCGCTGCCGCGTTTGTCGCCGGCCCATCACACGCGGCCTTATCCGTGGCACGAGTTAACTACTTTTCCGATCGGTTTTTGGGTTGCGAACTTGCCGTGGTCGGCGTCGGCGCTGTGGACCTTGACGCCGAGCTTCGCCCGGCACTGGGACGAGCGCGGCCGGCTTCTGCTCCAATTGTTCCATTGGTGGACCTGGCCGAGCTTGTTGTTCTGGACCATCGTGCCCGGCCATCATCTGCGTCACGCCCTGCCCTTACAGCCCGGACTGGCCGGTTTGGCCGCGCTCGTCTGGATCGCCTGGCTCGACGGCCGGCTGAGCTGGCCGCTCTCGTTTCCGCGGCCGGCCTATGTCTTTCTCACACTCGTGGCGCTCTGGATGACGGTCAAAATCGTCTTCGTGACCACGATCGTGCCGGCGCGCGATCGCCTCCGCTCGCCGAGCCGAACGGGGCAACAAATCGCCGCCCTTGTGCCGCCCGAATCTACACTCTATCTTTTTCGGCTCAAGGATGAGGGCATCCTGTTCTACTACGGCCGGCCGGCGAGACGCTTGCCCGCGCCCACTTTTTTGCCGGCACCGGATCAATCCGCCTATTGCCTCCTTACTGAGTCCGAATTTCAGCAATGGACCGGGCCGCGACCTGCCCAAGTTCTTATGCGGCTGAGCGATGAACAACAACATCCCATCGTGCTGGTGAAAACCGGTTTCTAAGTTGCCTTCCCCCAGGGTCATCGGATAGTCTAGGAGGTATCAGCGGGTCCGAAGGTTCTTCCAAGTTGAACCTGTTGAGGGAGCACATCCCATGAAAGGCAACGTGAATCCCTTTGAGCCTTGGCGTCCCGTGGAAGCCCGAATTCCGCAGCCTATCCACGCCAGCCGTCCGTGGCGTCCGCCGCCTCCGTCCCCTGTGCGCCCGGCCGTGGAGGAGCCACCTTTCGTTGAACCGGTTAAGGCACCACCGCACAATAAACCCTCGGTGCCACCGCCTCAACCTCAACGATGGCAATGCCGCACAGGTCAATCCTCCGCGGGACGTTCCCACATCTCGCAATTGGCGGCGTTCGGCGTTCTCACGGTGTTGGCGCTAATTTGTCTCGACGAGGTAAGCTGGCTGCGCGGCGCGCACCTGCCGCGCTTGCTCGGTCTGGGGTTAAGCGGCGGTATGTTCGTTGCCATGTCGTTCCCCAGTCCGCGCCGCAACTGGTACAGGCGCTTGCGGGGAATGACGATCGCTCTCACCCTCGCGGGAATCGCTCTCTGGTTCATCCCAACGGTGCATGGCGTCAGCTTGTGGTCGGCGTATCGACAGGTCGAGGAGCTGCGTGCTCTGCCGGCCGGCGATATCGCCGGTTATCAGAGCCGGACGGCGAGGTGCCAGCTTCTCATAGAGGAATTCCCCTCCTTCGCGTCGGACATCCGTGCGGCCAAGCAAGCCTGGGTCCGCCGAACCGTGGATGAGGCCATCGAAAACGCCGACCGGCAATTGGAAACCGATCCCCATGCGGCATTCGCTCATCTGCATCGATTGAACACGGAACTAGCCCGGCTAGAACATCACGCCTCAGTGCAGAAAGAACTGGAATCCGCCCGTGGTCGCGCGATGCAAGCTTGTGCAAAAGCGGTCCAGCGCGAAGTCAAAAACGGGCACGTTGGGCAGCCCTAAGCGCTTCGGCGATCGATCCTATACTTAGACGCGCCAACGGCGTGTGACGACCTCGCCAGGCCGGCCGCCGGGCCGGACCTCGACGACTTCATCGCCCGATTCCGCGCCGAAACCATTCACGAGCGCGAGGGCCGGTGATTCTTCGCGCGGCAGATCATCGCGATAAATCACGTAAATACCGTCTCGCTCACCTGCGGCATCTCGGAGCAATTCGGCGAGACTCAACCGCGACGAGCTGTCCCAGTCCAGGCCAGGGAAGACGGTTTGCAGGAAATCGGCGAAGCGATCGCCGAGGAACGGACGCGGCGGCATCAGGTAGAAAATCGACATGGTGTTGCATCCTTGCGGGGGAATCCACCTTCCGCTAACTCATCGGCTAACGGAACTCTCTATCTTGCCTCAACTGCGACAGTAAGCTGGCAGACATCGGCTGACCAGCGGTGCAGCCGGTACTCTCGGCAGAGCATGAATAGCAGTGGAGTCGTGGCAGGGTTCGGAAAAACGGATATGTTAAGGGTGAGGATTCACTATGACCGAACCCACTACCCCGAATGCCGCCGCTTCTGTTCGCGCAGACGATCTAAGCATCGTCCTGTTCGGCCTGCCGGCGGCCGGCAAGTCGTCGCTCTTGGGTGCACTAGCTCAGGCGGCGCAGGCGCAGGAACACCTGCTGCATGGCCGGCTCATCGATGTCTCTCATGGACTGGATGAATTGCGGCGGCTCCTCTACGAGGAAAGCTCTCGGCGCACGGCGGAAGAGGTTGTGCCCTATCCGGTCGATTTCGAGCCGTTCAATGCCGATAGCGGCAAGTCCAGCCCTCAGCACGTCGGCGCTGTGTTTATCGATTGCGATGGCCGGGTTGCCAATGATTTGCTGGTGCGCCGGCAGGCCATCCCCGAGAACAGTCCGGAAGGGACGCTGGCTCGCGAAGTCAACGATGCCGATACGCTCGTGTTGGTCGTCGATGCCTCGGCGCCGCCGGCGCAGGTGGAGTCGGATTTTGCCGAATTCGATCGCTTTCTGCGCCAGATGGAGATCAGCCGTGGGCAGCGTGCCGAGGTTGGCGGCTTGCCGGTGTTTTTGGTGCTGACCAAGTGCGATCTGCTCGCCCAGCCCGGCGATACCGCCGCCGATTGGATGGAACGCATGGAGCAGCACAAACGCGACCTCGATGCGCGATTTCGTCGTTTTTTGGCGCGGCGGGAGCAAGAATCAGGGCCGCTGCCGTTTGGCGGCATTGATCTGCACCTGTGGGCGACGGCCGTGAAGCGGCCGGCACTGGCCGGCTCGCCGGCAAAGGCGCGGGAGCCGTATGGCGTGGCCGAGTTGTTCCGCCAGTGTCTCGAACAGGCTGCCGCCTTTCGCGGCCGACGCCGGCAATCCAGTCGCCGGCTTGTCTGGACCGTCGGCGCTGCCGGCGGCATCGTCGCACTCATGAGCGCGCTGGCCGTCGGCTTTACCATGCGCAACCTCGATACACAAACCAACGCGCTGCGTGACCGTGTGCAGCTCTTGCGCGACTCCGAACAGCAAGGCGTCGCCCGTCTCGCGGCGCCGATTCGCGAGCTGCGCCGCCGAGCTGCGGAGCTGCGCGAGATTCAGAAAGATCCGCAGTTCGACTCCCTTTCGGCCGAGCAACAGCAGCTGGTCCGCGATCAACTCGACGAGTTGGAGGCGTACTTGAACTACTTCGATCGCCTGCTCCAATCGCCCCGGCCGCGGGACATTCACACGGTGAACGCGCTGCGCGACCTTAAAGATGAGCTGAAGACCGAACTTGCCCTGCCGCATGAAACGTGGAAAGACACCGAGGCGGGCCGGCTCCATGCCGATCGTGTCCAGGATGTCGAGGCGCTCGCTGTTGCCGTTAATCGGACCGAGGCCTGGTATCGAGATAGCGCGGAGAAGGCGGAAAGGTTGCGGACATTTGCGGGACAGCAAACGGGACGCGGCGCGGCCGGCGTCAATTGGGACCGATGGACGGCGGACGCGGAATCCATGCTCCGTCCCGATTATCGACCGGCTTTCACCGGATCCAGCCCAGTGCCCGGCGCCGCCACGACCATGACCTATGATGCGACGGTACTGCGCTTTGAGGGAATTCAGTCTGCCCGTGCCGACTGGGAGAGCAAACAAGTCCGTTTGCGGCGCGTGCTGGATCTTTGCGCGGCCCTGGGGCTGGCCGCTGCCGGGGACAAGCGGCCGCCGGCGCTCGTTGTCCCGCGCGGTTTCAATCTCTCGCAGGCGCGCGAGCGGCGCAATGATCTGGAACTTGCTTATCCACAATACAAGAGAGATTTTATCTTTGATAGTGTCCCCGAGGCGATTCGGCCTGCCGTACATCAGGCCGCGCATACGAACTATGAACACCTTCTTGTACCGGCGCATTCGGCCGTGCTGAAACAGCTGGAGCAAGCCAGCGGTGGCGCGGAAGAGACGCGGGCGCGCTGGGAGAGCGTACGGAACTGGCTGCGCGATCCCAAGGAGTTGGAAGACTGGCGCGTGCTGGCCGGGGTGCTGATTCGCTTGCACGATCCCGGCAGTCCTCAGACACCCGAATCCGTCGATCCTGTCAGTAGTTTGGCGGAGTTTCTGGACCGTGCGAGCTTTCCGCTCACGATTCGCCGGCTGACACTGGAGATACCGGAGAGCTTAGAGCGCAGGCCGGGCGCCGACGCCAGTCTATCAATCTATCACCCGGCCTCGGCGGGCGGAAAACCGGCTCTGGTCTTCCAACCATCCAGCGAAGGCGAGCGCGATCCGCAGCGGCGCGTCTGGACGTATCAATACCGTCTCCGCGAGCCGCAAACGCTGACGTATCGGCCCGGCGATGCCTTGTGGGCGGCGCTGCCGTTGCGCGACGACTGGATGTTGACGTGGGTGCGGTCGCGTAGTCTGACTTATCAGTTCGAGCGCTTGACCCGGCCGCCGCGGCTGCACAAGACGAATGAAGCGACAACCAATGGAACGCTGGAAGAGGAGGTCCGCCTGACAATTCTCCCGGCTGACGGCGTACCGCGCTTGCCCGACCTGATGCCGGTAGTACGGCTAGCATCGAAGGAATGAGCGGAATCGGCAACCACGTTAAGATGAAAACAGCTAACCCCTTGCCTTCTCCGCGTAGGATCGACATACTAAAGCGGCTATCGGCTGTCGGCCATCGGTTGTCGGCCACACGAGAAGGCCGATAGTCAAAGACCGATAGCCGATCGCCGTTTCGGAGGAGCTACACGTGGCAGACATCAATCCCCAACCGGTCGGCGGCGAACCCGCTCCGGGCACGGTGCAATCGGAGATCGTCCTCAACGATCGAGATGCCCATAGTGCTTACTCGAATTTCGCGCGTGTCACCGCCACGCCGGAGGAAGTGATCGTCGATTTCGCCCTGAATCCCAATCCGTTCGTCCAGGGCAAGTACGAAGTGAAGATCACACAGCGATTGATCATGAATTTTTATACCGCCAAGCGATTGTGCCGAGCGCTGGTGGCGACGCTGCAGCGCATCGAATCCTCCTTCGGCCCCATCGAATTGGACGTGCAGCGACGTGTCCAGGGAGCGCAGGGGCCAGGCGGCGCCGTCCAAAACAGATAATCATTCGAATATTTTTTAACCAGGGATTACATGGATAACACGGATAAATAAAGAAGTAGAAACGCGCCGGTTCTCGTTCCCAAGCTCCTGCGTGGGAATGCACGTGTGGACGCTCTGCGTCCCGTCTTGCCGGCGCGCGATGTCCAGCCGCGACGCGGAGCATTGCTAACTTTCGTTCCCACGCAGAGCTTGGGAACGCGAAAGGCGATATTTTTTCCTTTTTTTGTCCGTATTATCCGTGTAATCCGTGGTTAAAAAGTTATGAATGATGATTGCATTTCCCCTCGCTCTTTGTGACAATACGTAGGCTGGTTTCAAACGTGCGGCGTCGTCTTCCTCAGATGACACCCCAGCCGCCGTTTCTTTCCTGCCTTTAGTCCTGCCACATTAGGGGGGTATGTTTAATGTCTCACCCACGCTTGCTTGTCCTATTGGCTTTCGCGGCCCTCACCTATGCAGGCGGCTCCCTCCACGCCGGCGACCTCTACTCCGGCAAGGAAGCTGCCAAGTTTGATAGCGTCGTATTGCCCAAGCCCAGCGACGTTAAATCGCTCACTCTTCACCCGAAACGCATTGCCCTTAAGGGGATGGACGATGCCCAGCAGTTGGTGCTCACCGCTGAATTGCACAACGGCCAAGTCCAGGATCTGACCGGCGATGTCAAATACGAGGCGGCCGACAAGAAGGTCGTCCGCATCACCAGCACAGGCCGCGTTCTTCCGTTGGCCAACGGAGCCACGGAGGTCACCGCCGTCTACGGCGATAAGGCCGTCAAGGCATCGATCACGGCCGAGAGCTGCGACGTCAACCTGCCGATCAACTTTCCCAATCAAATCGTGCCGATCTTCACCAAGCTCGGCTGCAACTCCGGCGGCTGCCACGGCAAGGCGAGCGGTCAAAACGGTTTCAAGATTTCGCTGCTCGGTTTCGAGCCGGAAGTCGATTTCAATGCGCTGGTGAAAGAAGGACGAGGCCGGCGTTTGTTTCCTGCCGCGCCGGAGAGCAGTCTTTTGCTGCTTAAGGCGTCGGGCGGCATGGCCCACGGCGGCGGCAAACGCATGGAGGTCGGCTCCGATGAATACCGCCTCATCCGCCGCTGGATTGCCGCTGGAATGCCCTACGGCGACAAAAGCGATCCAGTCGTCACGCGCATTTCGGTGTTCCCCGAACATCGAGTCATGACGCGTAGTAACCATCAGCAGTTCGCCGTCTACGCTCACTACACCGACGGCCACGTCGAGGACATCACCCGACGCGCTCAATACGAGAGCAACGATCAAGAAGTCGCGGTCGTTGATTCGGCGGGCATGGTCCGCACGCTGGCAATGAGCGGCGAGGCGGCCGTCATGGTCCGCTACCAGGAGCACGTCGCCACCTTCCGGGCGACCGTGCCGCTGGGCGGCAAAACGCCGGAGTTCAGATTCCCCGTGCAAACCGTTGTCGATCGCTACATGCAAAAGAAATGGCGCGACCTCGGCCTGCTGCCCTCGGAGTTGTGCCCCGACGAGCAATTCATTCGCCGACTCAGCCTCGACTTGACGGCGACACTGCCGACACCGGCCCAGGTGCAGGCGTTCGTGGCCGACAAAGATCCGCACAAGCGCGACATGCTTGTCGATCGCTTGCTGGATTCAGACGAATACAGCTACTATTTCGCCAACAAATGGGCCGACATCCTGCGTGTCAAGCGTCGTGGCCAAGCTAGTCGGGCGCGCGGCACGTTTGCCTTCCACGGCTGGATTCACACCGCGATCGCGCGCGATATGCCCTATGACGAATTCGCTCGCGCCATCCTCGGCGCTTCCGGCGACGAAGTGAGCAATCCGCCGACGGTGTGGTACAAGGAATTGCAGAATCCGGAGCAGTTCGTGGACGATACGGCCCAGGTTTTCCTCGGTCTGCGTCTGGCCTGCGCCCAGTGCCACCATCACCCCTACGAAAAGTGGGGGCAGGATGATTACTGGGGTATCGCCGCTTTCTTCGGCCGTGTCGCTCGCAAGCAGGCCCAAGTTCCTGGTGAGAACAACGATGACGGCGGCGGCCGACTAGTCATCTACAGCCGATCGCAGGGCGGCGTGACCAACAAACGAACCGGCCAACCGGCGGTCATGAAGCCTCTCGACGGCAAGCCGATGCAAGTTGGTCTTTACGACGATCCACGGCAAAAGCTGGTCGATTGGATGGTCGATGCGCACAATCCGTTCTTCGCTCGCGCCGTTGTCAACCGCTACTGGGCCCACTTCTTTGGCCGCGGCATCGTTGATCCGCTGGATGATATGCGTGTCACAAACCCGCCGAGCAATGGCGAATTGCTCGATGCGCTGGCCAAGGATTTGGTGGAGCACAAGTACAGCCTCAAGCACTTGATCGCCACCATTTGCAAGAGCCGGACTTATCAACTCAGTGCCACGCCAAACGAGTTCAATAAACACGACAAGCAGAATTATGCGCGCTACTATCCGCGGCGTATGAGCGCGGAGGTGCTGCTCGATGCCGTTGATCTGGTGACCGCCAGCCCGGCGTCGTTCGGCGGTCTGCCGCAAGACCGCTACGCGCCAAGGCGCGCCATCATGCTGCCGGATGAATCGTTCTCGTCGTATTTCCTCGACGTGTTCGGCCGACCGCAGCGCATCAGCGCCTGTGAATGCGAGCGTGTCAGCGAGGCGAACCTCGCTCAAGCACTGCACCTACTCAATTCCGATGAGATTCAGGGCAAGGTGGGACGGCCAGGCGGCCGGGCCGATGTGCTGGCCAAAGATCCACGTCCGGACGCCGAAAAGGTCGATGAGCTGTTTCTGTGGGCCTTCGCTCGTAAACCGACGGACGAGCAGCGCGGCAAGGCTTTGGAACACATCGCCAAGAACGCCGCCAACAAGAAGATCGCCTACGAGAATATCTTGTGGGCGCTGCTCAATACCAAGGAATTCATCTTCAACCGTTGATGACAGTTATCCGAGCCGCGCACGCAGCGCAGCGGAGTATGCGGCCGACTGCATAACTTCCCTCGCTGACGCGTCGGGTTGGTGTGCCTACCAACCCGACGCGTCAGCGAGGGGCTGGCCGCAAACTCCGCCGCGCTGCGTGCGCGGTTCGGATTTAATTCCACACCCCGAGTAGATCGCGTTCCACGATCGACGGCCGCACGACAGCCTGTGCCTGGGCCAATGCCCACGCATAGAGATCGTGCTGCCACTGACAAGGCGCCGCGGCGAAGGGTAGTGCCGGCAGAGGGCAAAGGAGAAATGCCGCCGGAGAAGGGGATGGATCGGCCAAGGGTTGTGCGGGTACGCCGGAAGAAAGACGGTTGTAGAACATGACGCCACCTCATGTTGCGCGGCTGTCGAGCGCGATGCGGACCTGAGTCGCAGGAACGGCGCACGCGGAGAAATGCAGCCACTAAATACCTTGCTGCAAACATCGACTACCCAGTCCGCCCCGGGTGAGATAATGCAATCGGCGGACCAAATCTTTTTGGGGCGGAGGTAGCAAAATCGTTAAAATCGTTGCAATCCCCTGTATGGTCTGCATATAATCGCTCCAACCCTGGAGACCCGACGGACGGGCCTTCCGTTCTCCTTGCACAGAGGGGAAAGGGATTGTTGCAGGAAAGGAGCTTTAGGAATGTCCAGCACAATGATGATGGAACGGACGGGGTTGGGGATGCCTGGCATGGGCATGCCGGGCATGGGCGCGTCGCCGATGGGCACAACCACCGGGACGGCGCCGACGAGCAGTTATCTCATGGTCCCTCGCTGCACGATGAAAATCGAGAAGTGCCAGGGCGGCATGAAGATCATCTGCTCCTGTGACGATCAGATGGCGTGCAGCATGATGCAGAACCTCTGCACAATGCTGCAAGGCGGCATGTGCAGCTGCTGCTGCATGATGAACGGGATGATGGTTTGTAGCTGCAACATGACGATGGGCATGTGCAAGTGCGAGATGACCGACAAGGGCATCTGCATCACGTACACCTCCGGCGATAGCAAATGCAGCGAGATGATCCAGGCTTGCTGCGATTGCCTCAGCTGCATGGTGAACGACGGCTGCACCTGCTGCGTGATGATGAACAACACTCCGATCGCCTGCGGATGCCATGAAATGTCCGCGACGACTGCCAAGCCTGCGGGCAAGCGCTAATTTCCGCGCAGGCGGCGCTTGCGGCCCTGCGAATTGCCGCATCGGGCCGCAAGCGGCATTGACGACGCCGCAAGGCGCGTTCATGCTGAAACGAGCCAGTAGTGCCGGCACGAGATGTTCTCTTGCCGGCGCAACTGGCTCGTCTCGCGAGGCCTTTCGGATGCGCACCCTTGTTTCCACTCTTGCTTTTTTCGTTTTCGCGGCATTCCTCGCCGCGGCCGACGATCCGCCCGCCAAAAAAGAAGATAAGGCCGGCAAGAAGAACGATGCCCCTTTGAAAGTGGGCAACAATCTGCCCGGACCCTTTCATCCCTACAACGTCACCGGCCCGAACAAGCAACGATTTCACTGCCTCGTCTCCGAACATGGCCTCGAGCCGATGGTCTTGATCTTTTACAAGAATGTTGATTTCAGCAATCCATTGCCGGACCTTCTGAAACGGCTTGACGCGGCCATCGAGAAAAACCCCAGCACTCAGCTGGGCGCCTTTGTCGTCTTCCTGCCGGATGATCTGCCGGACGTGGTGGGCAGCAACGAGAAGAATGCGGACACAAACAACAAAAACGACGATGCACGTCTGGAATTGGAGAAGAAGATCGAGGGGGCAGGGGCCGACATGAAGCTGAAGCATGTTGTATTGAGCTTGGACACCAAATCGGACGTGGCGAAGTATGGCCTCAGCGAAGAGAATCTCGTCACCGTGGTGCTGTACACGAAGCTGAAGATCGTCGCGGTTCACGCTCTGCCGAAAAGCGATTTCACGGACGCCGCTGTCGAGAAAATCATGACCGATGTGGCCGATAAGCTCGGCGCCAAGCGGAAATGATCATTGAACAAATCGCTACGCCGCCAAAGGGCGCAGAGCGTGGAGGAAGTCGCGCTCGATGCGTGGATTGGCGAACAACTGCTGATAGCGTCGCCGGCCTCGCTCCGTCAAACTTCGGCGCACCGCCTCATCGCGGAGGACGGTGTCGATGGATTGCGCCAAGAGGAACGGGTCCGGCTCATCCCAGACGAGTCCGGCATCGCCGACAGTGTGCGGCACGGCGGTGGTGCCGTAAGCGACGATGGGCACCTGCAAGGCCATCGCTTCCACCAGCGGGACACAAAAACCCTCGTGCTCGCTGGTCAAGACAAACACTGAGGCTCGCTCGTAATACGCTTTCAACTCCGCTTCCGTTACTCCATCGATGAACAGCACGCTTTCAAGCACACCCAAGCGCGAGGCTTGCTCGCGAAGCTGGTTCGAGTAGCTGATGAGCGCACGATCCTCCCGTCCAACGAGGAGCAGTCGGCTATCGCGGTCGTAATGCTCGCGGTAGACCGCGAAGGCGTCGAGGAGAAAACGGTGTCCCTTGTTGGGAGCGCGCCGGCCGACAAAGAGCAAATTGGCGCGGCCGTCGTCGAGATGGCGGAGGATTTCTGGATCAGCGGTCAGGTTGTGCAAGCGGTCGATGTGGTGAAACGGCGGCACCACGGCGCACCGATCCGCAGGTGCGCCAGCATCGATCAGCTCGCCCTGATTGTATGGCGAGTCGGACAAATACAGATCGCAGTCCGCCTTGGCCAAATCGCGCAGCTGTTCACGACCAAGTTGGCAGATGCGCACCGTGTCGCCGGGGAAACCGGCGAAAAAACGGCCCGGCGTGACGTTGTGGTATTTCACGATCCGGCGGCACGCGGTCCTTCGCAACAGATCGAGACCGGCCGTCCAGCCGATTGCATGGTGATAGATCAGAATCGCCTGGGGATCGTCCGCCAGATAGTCGGCCAGCTCGGCAATGTCGCGCGAATACTCGCTCTGCTTGACCCAGTGGGAACTGAACAGAGCGACGGTGTGGCCGCGCGCCGATAAGACGCGCTGCATTTCCAAGGCGTCGTTCCCGACGGCGTCCCCGGGAGAGATGGCCAGACTAACGATGGCGATTCGGCTCATGAAATACCGGATAATGTGGCGAGCGGGGTCGCGTTAGTGCCCCGAGTATCCATACTCGGGGCACTAACGCGACCCCGCTCGCCGATGACATCAAGATGCCTTGCGTTCCAATTCGCCGCGGCGGGGCATGCTGCTGTTGGCGACGCGCAATTGCAGCTGACTCACAGTCGCTTCCAAGAGCCGAATCTGCTCCTGCTGCTGCACCACGCGCGTTTCCACCGAATGCAGCGCTTCGCCCATTTCGCGGAGAGCATCGAGTACACAGACGTTAAAGTCGGTTTGCTTGCTGGTGAGGAAGCGCGTTAAGTAGAGGATGGCGCGCGAGGCAGCCAGTACCAACTTGCGCTGAATACCGTGGAAACGCGGTAAAAGCGGCACGGCGCCTAGCTGTGCCAATCCCGCCCCGATTTTCAGACGAGCTTTCACTTCCAGCCAATTGAACGACCATGCCGACGAACCGCGCGGCGGCAGTGGGAGCGCCGACGCGGCGCGCTCGCGCATGCTGGCAGCCTGTTCGCGGATCCGCGCCTTCAACTCGTCGAGATCCAGGTCGGGTTTGTTCGCAGCGGTCATGACTGGAACACCTCTTTCTCGCGGGATTCAAGCCGCCCGCGCCAGCGGCTTGCCAGCCGGTCGCAGGGCGGCGATGTCGGCGTCCACCATCGTACACACCATCTGCTCGAAGGATATTTGCGGCTGCCAGCCCAGCTTTCGCCGCGCCTTGGAGGCATCGCCAAGCAATACATCCACCTCGGCCGGACGATAGAAGCGCGGATCGATCACTACATGCCGCCGCCAATCCAGGCCGGCATGCTCGAAGGCGATACGCACGAATTCCTCGACGCTGTGCGTCTCGCCTGAGCCGATGACATAATCATCGGCCTCGTTCTGCTGCAACATCAGCCACATGGCTTGTACGTAATCGCCGGCGAAACCCCAATCGCGCTTCGCTTCCAGATTGCCCAGGCGCAGCTCCTCGTCCAGCCCATGCTTGATGCGAGCGACGCCGTGGGTGATTTTGCGGGTGACGAATTCCAGTCCGCGGCGTGGCGACTCGTGGTTGAAGAGGATGCCGGAGCAGGCGAACATCCCGTAGCTTTCGCGGTAATTGACGGTGATGTAATGGCCGTAGACCTTGGCCACGCCGTAAGGCGAACGTGGATGAAACGGCGTCGTCTCCTTCTGCGGCGTCTCACGCACCTTGCCGAACATCTCACTGGAGCTGGCTTGATAGAAGCGCGCCTTGGGGCAGACCTTGCGGATCGCATCGAGCAATCGAGTCACGCCCAGAGCGGTGAACTCGGCGGTGAGGACCGGTTGCTGCCAAGATGTTGGCACGAAGGACTGAGCGGCCAGATTGTAGACTTCGGAGGGCTGCGATTGTTCCAGGGCAGCGACAAGCGATGTTTGATCGAGGAGATCGGCCTGCAAGAGCGTGAGATGAGGCCGAACGTGTTCCAGTCGTTGATAATTCTCGCTGCTGGAGCGGCGGACAAGTCCGTAAACCTTGTAGCCCTTGCCGAGCAGCAACTCGGCGAGATAGCTGCCATCTTGGCCCGTGATGCCCGTGATGAGAGCCGACTTCTCCATCGCGCGATCCTTCGCGTCAAAAGTTCGCTGCGCCATCCGGCGTAGTTCGCACGTCCGGGGCAATATGTAGCATTTCGAGCGCGAAAGGGTCAAGCCGGAAACACATTTCCCGTTTAGCCGCGACCCGAAGAGGAGCGTGTTCGCGCTCCCCTTCGGGTCGCGGCTAAACGAAATCATTGTTCATTGCATGGGCAAAGTGGACAGGAGCAGTCCCAGACCGCCTTCGGGATGGCAGGTCAAGGCGCCGAGAGCGGCCGGCAACAGTAGTGTGTCGCCGGGGGCCAACTCCCAGATCCCCTCACCCGTCCACAATCGGCCGCGTCCGTGCAGCACGAGCATCACGTGCAAGACTCCCGCGGTTCCACACGTGAATGGCTCGTGAGAATGAAGATATTCTAGAGTGAAATAATTGCATTTGACCAGGCGTTGCCGGATCACCTTGTCGGTTCGTTGCTCGGTAGGCGGAGTTTCGCTTTGTGGATAGTTGCGTGCGCGCGTGGGGCGGACGGGGCCGCTGTCCCAGTTGATGCAAGCGAGAGCTTGCTCGATGTGCAGCTGCCGCATTTGGCCGTGCGCGTCGCGGCGATTCCAATCGAAAAGGCGGAAAGTGGCATCGCTGGTTTGCTGCACCTCGGCCATCAGCACACCGCCGCCTACAGCGTGGACGGTGCCGGCGGGCAAAAAGACGCAATCGCCCGGACGCGGCGAAAACTGGTGAAGGCAATCGGCAACCGTGCCGTGCCGCAGAGCGTTTCGCAGCGCTTTCTCATCGACGCCCGGCAGAAGGCCGGCGTAGATGCGGCTGTTCGGAGCCGCCGCCAGCACGAACCAGGCCTCGGTCTTGCCGCCCTCGCCGGGCCATAGCCGCGCTACGTCCCGGTCGTTTGGATGTACTTGAACCGACAACCAATCGTGCGCATCGAGGAGCTTGACCAACCAGGGAAAGCGCGAATAGCGTGCAGCCGCCTCGCCTAGAAGCGCGGCTGAGTGGCCTTCCATAAGCTGCCGAAGTGACTTTCCCTTATGGGGACCGTGCGAGACAACGCTGGCATGGGAAGGATGATCGCTGATTTCCCAGGCTTCGCCGTAGGTGCAGCCGTTCGGCAAAGATTTCTCCAGCACTTCCCCAAGCCGCCGTCCACCCCAAACCATCGGACGAAGGTAGGACTCAAAGCGAAGAGGCACGTTCACAGCAAAAACTCCAGTTCTCAGTAGTGAGTTCTGAGTTCTGAGTAAGAAGAAGGATAGTCTTTTCTCAGAACTCAGAACGTCTTACGCGGCGTCAGCGTGGCCCTGCACCGACGAGCGGTAAGCGGCGATGACCTCCGCACAGGTTCCCATCAGGTGAATGCGGCCGTGGTCCAGCCATACCGCTCGGTTGCATATCTGCGACAGGGATTCGAGATCGTGGCTGACCACGACCATCAAATGCGCCTTGGCCATCATCTCGCGCATTCGCTCGCGCGCCTTGTTCTGAAAAGCCAGGTCGCCTACGCTGAGGACCTCATCCACCAACAATATCTCCGGCTCGATCGCCGTGGCGATCGAAAACGCCAGCCTGACCATCATACCAGCTGAATAATAGCGTACAGGCATGTTGAGGAAGTCGCCAAGTTCGCTAAATTCGGCGATGGCCATCTTTTTCGCGCGCACGCTGGCGGGCGTCTCACCCTGGAGATAACTGCGATAAGCGATGTTCTCCCAACCGCTGGCCTCGCCCTCGAAACCAAGTGCGATGTCGAATAGCGAGGAGATGCGGCCCTCGACGAAGCGGCGGCCGCTGGTCGGCTGATAGATGCCGGCCAACAGTTTCAGGATCGTGCTCTTGCCCGCTCCGTTGTGGCCGATGAAACCCAAACGGTCGCCCTGGCTGAGGTGCAGATTGATGTCCTGCAAGGCCCGCACTTCCATGATCGGGTTCCGCGAGGGCAGAAACATGCGTTTCAGGATGAAATCCTTGAGCCGAATGCCCCGCTCTTGACGAACGCGGAAGGTCAGGTTGACGTGCTCCAGTTCAATTCGGGCCATACGATGTCCTTACAAATGGAAAATCAACTTCCGCTCTTCGACCCACAGTGCCGCGATTGCCGAAGCCATGAGGACCAGCACGACCGTTCCGGCCGTTGCATACGTCGTCAAACTGGGAACGCGCCCCAGCAGGATCGGATCGCGGAGAAGATCCAGGAACGAGACCAAGGGGTTGCACTGGAGTAGCCGTGTTAAGCGCTGTTGGTTCTGGAAGGCGTCGATGCGGTACATCACGGGGGTCAAATAAAATAATCCTTGCAAGCCGATCTCGGTTAAGTGGCGCGTGTCGCGGAAGCAGACGTTGAACAAACCGAACAAGATGGACAGGCTCCAGCCGAACAATAACAGAAGCAAGCAAGTCGGGAGCAAGCTGGGAAGCGCCAGTAATTGCATCGTGCGCGTGGCATCGGGGTTGCCGAGGAGTTCGCGCGTGTCCGGCCCTAGCGACACGCCAATGACGATGGCCAACAGCAAGCCGATGAGAAAATGGAAGGCCGCTCCTAGCACATTTCGCAGCGGGTAAATGGCCAAAGGTGCGGGAAACTGGCGGATATACGATTCGCCTTGGAAAAAACAACCGCACCCTTGCACGACGGCGGCTGAGAAGAAACCCCAGAACGTAAAGCCCGTGAACACCAACGGGGCATAAGTGCGGAGATCCTGATCGAAGGCGAATCGGAAAACCACGCACATGATGGCGGTCATGGCGATGGGGTGCAGCAGCGACCAGCAGATACCGAGCACGGAGCCACGGTAGCGGGAGCGCAGATCCATACGGACCAAGGACAGCCAAAAGAAGCGGCAGTTCCAAATTGATGCTAGGTAGGCGTGCATGCCTCCTCCTCATCTTCCGGGTTGGGCCGCGAAGTCGCGAACGATCCGGACCTACCCTCCTGGCGAGCAGGCTGATACCATGATGGATGGGAAAAATCAATCAGACGTGCCGATAGTGCCGATCCGGTCGTCCGTAGCGATTCTTCCACTTATTCTCCGGCAAGGTCCCTCAAGCTTATCGGAGGAAGAATCGACCTAATGCCTATCGCCGCTTCATTTTCAGTTCAATAATCCGCGCGAGGCGGGGCGCGGCTGCAACGATCGTTCGGGGCGAAGCACTTGTGCGGACGGCGCCGCGGCTGGAGCGGGCGGGGCAACTCCGGATTGGGAAAATTCGCTGGCGGCGCAAGTCGGGAGCTTTTTAGAATTCCTATTGTTGAGGATCAAAATAGGCGCTCCGAGGATGCTATTCATTCGCCGGCTCTTTTCCTCACCCCCGCTCTCCTGGCAAAGCGGGTAGGATGAGGGGGCGGCGTACTTTAACAAGAGATCAGGGGGTTTGGATCATGTTCGCAGTTCGCCGGCTCCTTGGTGTCGGCTCCGTGCTGACGCTTATCGGCGTGCTTGCCTCCACTCATCTTTGGGGCCAAGCCGGAGGAAAGGGCAAAAGTCCGCTCGACAGCACGGAGGCGAAGCGGGCCATCGATCTGCCCGCGGATTCCGAGATGTCGCTGTCGCGCTTCGCCGATCAATCGCTCATCCTCTATCATCGTCCGGACCAGTCGGATACTTTGCTGGCCTTGCAAGTGAAATTGCAGCCGCGTTTGGAGGCGGAGTTGCCGCGAGTTGCGCGGCCGCGCGATTATCTCGTCCTCATCGATACCGCGGCCCACATGGCCGGCGGCGATCTCAAAACGGCCCAAGTCCTCCTCCACCATCTCCTCACGAAACTCGGGGCTGAGGACCGCGTCGCCCTGTGGACCGTCAATACCCGGCATCACGATCTGACGAACGGCTTCCAACCCTGTCAGGATTTGACCGCCGCCGTGAAGGAACAGCCGGCCAACATCCTCGCTGCTCTCGAAAAAGGCGCCAAGAATGCCGAATCGTGCCGCAAGCTGAGCGCCGCGCTCAAGAAACTGGGTGACGAGTATCCGGCGGGGGCCGTCAATCTTCGCGATTCCTTGCCCGAAGCTATCAAGCTCTTTGACGGCAAACGCGATCGCCAGCATCTCATCCTCTTCCTGGGCAGCGGTCAAAGCATCGCCGGTCCCGTTGACGCCGAGCTGCGAGCTTCCCTGTGCAAGGACATGATCGCCAATCACATCGCCTTCTACAGCGTGCCGCTGGGCGGCTATCTCGATCCGTACAACCTGCACGGCTTCGCCAACTATACCGGCGGCAAGGTCGTCCGTTACGGACTCGGCAGCACGGCCGAGAAATGGTCCGCCAACCTGCTGGCGGCGTTGGCCCAGCCCATCCTCTACGACGCCGAAATCCAGCTGCCGGCCAAAGTGACCGAAGCGATGCCGACGAAACTGCCACCGTTGCGGCCCGACGTGCCCACTTTGGTCGTCGGCAAATTCGCCGGAGCGCCCGCCAAGCGCGAAACGCGTTTTGATTATACGGTGACGGGCAAGGTGGATGGTCAAGAAACGCGCGTCGCGGTTTCGGAGAAAATGCCGGCGCCGGACGACGACAATTTCTTCCTGATCAACATGCTCGATCAGTGGAAGACGCAGAAGGACCGCCCGGCCCTGCTCCAGGCTGACCGCGCTTTGGCTTATGCTTACGAGAACAATCAGCTGGCCCGCGCCGACCTGGTTGCTCAGGCGGAATGGGCGCTGGAAAAGAAAAAGCTCGACGCCGCCCAGCAGCTTTATCAGCAGGCGCTCAAGGCGGATCCCACCTCCGAGCGGGCGAAGGCAGGACTGCAATTGGTTGAGGATCTGCGCTCCGGCAGGAAGACCTTTGACGATGCCAAAAATTGGTTTAAGGCCAAGAAAGGCGACAAAATCACCCGCATCCAACAGGGCAATGCCGTCCAGCTCGACGCCGAGCGGATTTTCGCCAATCAAGACAAGCAAGACCAAAAGGAAGCACCGCCGCTTGCTCCTCCGGACCAAGCCGATCAGAATCGGATCAATGAGATCAGAGCGCGGCAGTCCATCATCGATCAAGAACAAACGCGAATTGTCGATGACGCCATCCGCCAGGCCAACCAAATCGTGAAGACTCGTCCCGATGACGCCCACGAGTTCCTCAAGCGCACGCTGGACGGTGTTCGCACTAATCCGGACCTCAGTCCGGACAGGCGCAGTGCCCTGAGCAACCGTTTGGAACGCGCGATTCAGAGCGTGGATATCGAAGGCGCCGTGGTCAAGCGGAATCAGGATGAAGCGTTGCGAATGTTGGCCAACGCTAATGCGCGGGTCACGCTTAGCGCTCAAGAACGTTTGGAGCAGGATCGCGTCCGCGAACGCATGCGGGTTTATCACAACCTGATGGACCAGGCGCGCGAGCAGCAAGCGTATCGCCAGGCCCAGTCCATCCGCAAGGATCTCATCGATCAGGGCTTGCCCGTGCCACCAGCCGTGACGGCGGGATACGCCGTCGGCTTGGCCGGTTACCATCTCCGCGAGGAACAGGAGCTGCGCCGCATCCGTCAGGAGCGCTGGCTGGCGACCTTGCTGGAAGTCGAACGTTCGCACATTCCCTTCCCGGATGAGCCGCCTGTCGAGTATCCGCCCGCGGCAACTTGGCGAGCGCTATCCGAGTTTCGCAAGGCCCGTTACGAGTCCGCCACGTTTGGAGCCGATCTGCCCGAGCGCGGCATCGAGCTGCGAAACGAGCTTGGGAAGACGGTCGATTATCCGGGACTCGAAGATCCTCGCGCCACGCTCACCGATTTCCTGGATCAGTTATCCAAGCGTTACCATCTAAATTTCGACATCAACGATAAAGCGTTCGACATGGATCAACTCAAGGACGTGGCACGGACTCCGATCGCCGAGACACCGATCCCGGAGATGAGAACGACGCTTTCGACCGTTCTGCGTAAGGTTCTGCGTCGCGTGCCGGCTCCGAGTGGAACGACCTATCTCATCCGCCGCGACGTGATCGAAATCACCACCGGTACATTCGCCGCTGCCGAAAAGGCAGTGCGTGTGTATCCAGTTGCCGACCTCGTGACGCCCATTCCCAATGCCGTCAATCCCCAGTTGCTGCTCGGTGCGGCCACGATCTTCGGTCTGAGCGCCGGGGCGTTGGGTGGCTTCGCGGGCATTGGCGGCCTGGGCGGCCTGGGCGCTGTGGGCTTGCGCGGTTTAGGCGCGATCGGCCTCGGTGGGGCTGGCGGCATCGCCGGCTTGGTGGGTGCCGGCGGCATCGGTGGGCTCGGCGGCCTGGGCGGTATCGGCGGCATCGCCGGCCTGGGCGGCGGTGGATTCAACAACCTCGGCGTCGGCGGTGGCGGCCAAGGCGGCTTCCAGGGCAATTTCCAAGGACAAGGCAACCTGGGCGTTGGCGGCGGGGTTGTCGGCTTCGGCGGACAGCAACTGGGTCAGTTCGGCAACCTGGGCGGTCAGTTCGGCCTCCAGGGCGGCAACCAGAGCCAAATCCTTATCACCCTCATCCGCCAGGTGGTGGGCCGGCCCAGGGACTGGGCCATCAACTTCGATCCCGTCACCGGCCAGCCGGTTAATCCGCTGGACGACCAGGCCGCCGCCCCAGAGGGATTGAACCAGGAAAACAACCAGCTTGGCTTCTTCCCGCCCGCGCAGGCGCTGGCAGTTAAAGCCAGCTCGACCATCCATACTCGGCCGAGCAACCTGATCATCAACCCCGGCGCCAATATCCAGGCCGCCCTGCCCAAGCGCGATCCTAAAATCCGCGTGGCTAACGCCGGCGAGGAGCGGCCCGATCTCGATCCCAAGAAGGTCTGGCAGGACGCCCTGGTCAAAGGAGTGAGTAACCCAAGCTTGATTATCGCCACCGCCGATTTCTTGGTGTTGGCGCAGAAGTTCGAGCACGCCGTCGAGTTCCTCAAGGCCAACCTGCGACAAGGCATCGTCGTTGAGCCGTGGGTGTACAAGTCGCTGGCGGTGGCCTTGCGCTTGAGCGGCGGATCGGCGGAAGACATCGAACGCGCCGAAGTATCCGCTGCCGACATGGAGCCGAAGAACGGCCACGGCTATTTGGAGGCGGCGACAGCGCTGGCTCAGGATGAAAAATACGGCCTGGCCCTGGCGTTCTGCCGGCAGGCGGCCCTGCTCGAACCCGGCACGGCGCATGCCTACGAGGATGCTCTTAACTACGCCGAGTTAGCCCGCGATCCCAAGGCGATGGAGTGGGCCGCCGGCAATTTGCTCAATCACGATTGGCCGGTCGAGAACAAGAAAATACAGGACCGCGCCCTTCAGAAAATCGACGCCCTGGATAAACTTCTCGAACATCAAGGACGCAAGGAAGAATCTGAAAGGCTAACAACTACGCTGGCCAACTCGCGCGTGCGAGACCTGGTCATCAAGCTCAACTGGCAAGGCGACGCGGATCTTGATCTGCACGTACTTGAGCCAACGGGCAGCATGTGTTCGCCTCTGCATCGGCAGACGATCGGAGGCGGCGTCTTGATTGGCGATTCGCTGGCCGACCTGACCAGCGAAAGCTACCTGGCCGCCGAGGGCTTCTCGGGCGAGTATGAAATCGAGATCGAGAAGGTCTGGGGCCATCCGCTCAACAATAAGGCCCAGCTGAAAATCATCCGTCACCAGGGCACTCCGGCGGAACGTGAGGAACTCCTTACCATCGAGTTGAAATCGCGTATTTCCGACCGCATCAAGGTGAAGCTGGAGGACGGGCGCCGGACCGAGACGGCTTACGTGGCGCCGCCCAGCGCCCAAAAGAAGCCGCAATCGGAGGCGGAAGGTGCTGCGATGGAAAGCCCGGACAAGGTGTTCCATCAGTTGCGCGTCCTGGCCGATCCGGAAGTTACCGGAGTAGGCCGTAGCTTCAACGGCGGGATTATCTCGCCGGGCCAGCCGGTCTTGCCTAGTGAACTCAATCAGGGCAAGCGCAAGTCGAGCGCGGTCCCCGACAACGATCGCACGCTGTATCAGACGCGCGTCAAGCCGTTCGTTCAGAATGCGATGGACGTGACCGCCTCAGCGGTCCTCTCGGCCGATCGCCGCTCCGTTCGGCTGTCGATGACTCCGGTCTTCAACACCGTGACCGGGGTGAGGAACGCTCCCGCCGTGGTCAATCCGACCATCCCGGGCGCTCGCTGAGCAGCAAACCCCACCAGCCCGCAGCGCCAGCAAGGGCATCCCTTGCTGGCGCTGCGGGCTGTTTTTTTTCTTCGCATCTCCATCTTGCTCTCCTCTTGTTCACCCCTTATTCTGGAGCAAGCTAGCCAACCATGCCCAAAAGGTCCCACCAATGAATGTGCGCCTCACCCTTAATCGGAATCGAAAGTCCGTCTGGACCGCCCAGCTAACTCAGACCGAGGCCACGCTGGGTCGCGCCCGCGGCTGTACGATCCGCATTCCTTCTTCCGAAGTCAGCCGTCAGCATTGCCGGCTGCGCGTCGATGACGGCGTCGTCACCGTCGAAGATCTCGAAAGCGCCAACGGCACGTTTCTTAACGGCAAACGCCTTCGCCGCATCGAATCCGTGCAACCGGGAGATCGACTGACTCTCGGCCCCGTGACGTTCGTGATTGAATACGAGCCATCGACGGAATCGCTCGAAGCTGTGGTAGCCCTCGACGATGATCCCCTCGTCGAAGAGTACACCGAGAGCGAGGCTATCGAGCGAGAAATCGAGCCGGTCGAGGATCCCCCTTCCTCACAGCCTGGAAAGAGCACGGTCCCGATTGTGGAGCCAACCGAGGAGATCGAACAGCTGGCCCAGCCGGTCGTGGAATTGGAAGAAACCGGCGAGGAAGTGTCCATCCTTGACGATCCGTCGTCGGAAATTCGTCTTCCCGGTAGCAGCGACGACCTGCGCGATTTTCTCGTCGAACTGGATGACCTCGACCAGCATTCGGATGTGCATTAAAGCACGATTCGAGTTGGAATAGCGTTTCGTGGTTAGCCGCGACACGGAGCGGAGCGCGAACCTCGCGCTCCGCGTCGCGGCTAAGCGGATACCTTGCTCCAACTCGAAAGGCGCTCAATTCGGTGAAACGTCCGTTACAGATCGAATCGAAAAAAAATCGCGACGCATTTGCACATCCGCTAAATCCGTTCTACAGTTCAGGTGTAGCCGGTTGAGGCAACAACTCGACCGGCTGAAAGAAGCGAAGAGGACGGCGACATGGGTCGTCCTCGCGAATGGCGAACCTGTCGCGAGACGGGAACGCAAAGTTGAAGGCTCTTAACCGTCCGAGGGGGGACGGATAAGGCTGCCAGGCTACCGAAGGGATGGACGGGACCCGTAAGTAAGTCTGGTTCTCCGGCGCTCTCTGACGAGAGCGCCGGATTTTTTTGCGCGCATTTGCAAGGCTTAGCGCTCTTGTTTTTTCCAGCTGTACTGGGCATCATCCGCCCGAGCAATCAACTGCCGGACGCGGAACATCGGCAGTCCTCTCCACCCCTGGGAGATCGAATCGGATGTCGAAAGGAGTCGAGCAGAAGACGGTTTTGTACTTGATCCGCCATGGGGCGACGGAGGCGAACGTGGCGCGTCCGCCGCGTCTGCAAGGACGACGCCACAATCCGCCGCTGGCCCGGTTGGGGGTGCGTCAAGCCGAGGCGACGCGCGACTTGTTGGCCATCCGGCCGATCGATCGCTGTTATAGCAGTCCGATGCTTCGCGCCATGCAGACCGCCGCCATCGTCGCCGCGCCGCACGGCCTCTCGCCGCAGCCGCTCGACGCCTTTACTGAATGCGATGTTGGCAGTTGGGAAGGACTCGATTGGCAGGCCATCCGCGATCTCGACCCGGAGGGGTTCCAACGCTTTCACGCTCATCCGGCCGAGTTCGGCTATCCCGGCGGCGAATCGTTCCGCGACGTGTATGAGCGTGTAACGCCGGCAATCGATGAATTGCTCCAAGCCCATACTGCCGAGTCGATCCTGATAGTGGCGCATCACATCGTCAACCGAACTTATCTTGCCGGACTCCTCGGTTTGACGCCGGATCAGGCAAAACAGGTGACGCTGGATAACTGCGGCATCTCCGTGGTTATCTGCGACGGTGTGCAGACGACGGTCAACACTCTCAATGCGGCGTTTCACCTTCAGGGCGTTGCTGCCTGATGAGCGGTCTTGCCCGGACAGAACTCGCGCGACCTCATAGGCTATCCGCAGAGAACGCCTTGTGAACGCGCGAGAGTTTCATGCACGCACGCCAAGTTGTCATCACCGAACCGTATCAGGCAGCTGTCCGCGAGGTCGAGCTGCCGCAGCCCGCAGCCAATCAGATCCTCGTCGCCACCGAAGTCAGCGCCGTCAGTGCCGGCACCGAGTTGGCCGTGTGGACCGGCACGCATCAATGGTTGAAAGATCCCACCCTGCCGGACTGGAAGTTTCCCTTTCGTCCCGGCTACAGCGCGGCGGGCACGGTCGTTGCCGTTGGCTCTGAGGTGTCCGGATGGAAACCGGGCGATCGGGTCAGCTATCCCGGCAATCATGCCTCCGCCGAACTGTTGACGCTCGGTCATGAGCGCGGCCGGTTGTGGCGGTTGCCGGACAATCTCGACATGGAGAAAGCGTCCGTGGCCTGCATCGCCCGCTACGGTCTTGGCGCGTCGGTCCGCGCCGGACTGACTCTTGGCCGCTCCGCCGCCATTCTGGGATTGGGCGTTATCGGCCAGTTCTCTTTGCGCTGTCTCATCGCGGCGGGCGCTCATCCGGTAATCGGCATCGATGCCGTTCCCATGCGGCGACAGGCTGCCCTTGCCGCCGGCGCCGATCACGTTTTCGATCCGTCGGCCGGCGATGTCCGTGAACAACTGGCCCGCTATCTGAATCAGCGCGGCGCCGAAATCGTCGCTGACGCCACCGGCGTGCCGGATGCTGTCCCTCTCGCCATGTCGCTGGCGTGCGATGGGGGACAGGTCGTGGTCGTCGGCAGTCCCCGCGGCCGGGCCAAGGAAGTGAATTTTTACGACGACTTGCATCGCCGTTATCTTGAGGTTACGGGCGCGCATGGCAACATGCTATTCGAGCCGGCCCACACGCGCTTGGCCGGCGCCTGGGACATCGACAAGGCGCAAAAATGGCTGTTAGCGGCTCTCGCTTTCGGCCGGCTCAGCTTGAACGGCCTTATCACGCACCGCATAACAGCCGCGGACCTGGGCAGTGCTTATGATGGGCTTCTCAAGAAAAAAGATGAGTATCTGGGCGTCGTGTTGCGTTGGAAGTGAAATCGCTTATCCCAACAACTAGGTTTTGGAGGAAAGGAAGGATCCCATGAGAAAACATCTCGGTTTACTGTTCTTAGCGGCCGCCTTCAGCGCGGCAGTGCTGGCCGCCGTGCAAACACAGGCTCAAGAGAAGGACGCAACCAAGGTCAAGGAAAAGAAAGTGGGGAAGGCCGTGCTGAAATACGAAGATCTCAAGGAAGGCACCGGAGCGGAAGCCAAGAAGGGCGACGAGGTCGAAGTGCATTACACCGGCTGGTTGACGAGCGGTAAAAAGTTCGACAGCAGCGTGGATCGCGGCGTGCCGTTCGGTTTCAAGCTGGGCGCCGGCCGCGTAATCAAGGGTTGGGATGAGGGCGTCGCCGGCATGAAGGTCGGCGGCAAACGCAAATTGACCATCCCACCGGAGTTGGGCTACGGCGCTCGCGGCGCTGGCGGGGTCATTCCGCCCAACGCCACGCTGGTTTTTGAAGTCGAGTTGCTCAAAATCAAGTGACACATGCTCTGCCAGCCGGCAGCGCCAGTAAGGGACGCCCTTGCTGGCGCTGCCGGCTGGCGACAACTACTCATTCATTCATTGTCGAGAATATCCACCGACGGCAACTCGCGATTCTCTCGATGGATGCGCAGCACTTTCCGCAACACTTCCCGCCCTAATGCCGCGTATGCCGCATCGAGCAGTTCGTAAGCGTACTCCGTGTGTCGCTCGCCGCCGATGGCCCACAGGTCTTTGCCCAGTTTCAACGCCGTGCCTGGAAAGCCCTCACGGAGCGCCCGGCGGGCTTCTTCAACCAGACTGATGGGATCATCCGTGCGGGAAAGGTAAGGCAACAAATCATCGTCGGCGAGAGACAACGGCCGATAAGACTCCGGCGGCACGACGATGCCCATATTCTCAACCGTTTCCGCGACCACGACGCCTCGATGAGGAGCCAGCCCCGAATAGCGATCAACGTAGGCGGCTCCCACTTCGTGACGTTCCTGGGTGCCGAACGAGAGCAAGGAATGCCGAAACGCAGAGATTTTTGCCAGTGTTTCCTCATGCGCGCGGTCATCGATCAACCCGTACCCGTGATCGAGTTCACTGTCGCCTTGGTCCTCTTCCAGCCATAGCCGCACACATTCGAACAGATCATCTCCGTCCACGCTCATCTCGAACACATCGTGGGCATAGTAGGATGCGACACAGCCAGCCTGGTTCGCCGGATCATCGAGGTAGTAGCCCGCATGCAACCCATCGCCGCCGCCGGCAAACACGCTGAAAAACTCCGGTGGATCGAAAATGTAACGCCAGTGCAGAAGAATGCTGTAGCGAGGCGTGCGCTGATCGAAGCGGCCGGCCAGAACCTCGAACGGCCCAACCAACCCAATATCCAGATCGCTCAGCGCTTTGAGCGGTTCGAGTGGTTGGAGCCGATTGACGAACTCCCAGAAACGAAAGAAATCGTCGGGGAAATCGAAGCCGTACAGATCGTGGAGTTGTTGACGACGATCGCGCATGAGAACGGGAACGATGGACTGACCAGCCCGCAGCGCAAGCAACGGTAGCTCCTCCCTTGCTTGCGCTGCGGGCTGGTGAGAATATTATGATAAAATCCCCGTCACTGGCTCACCCTGCACCAGCTCGCGCGGCTGGTTGAGGTGATTCATTACCATCGTGGCCGGATCGATGCCGACGCTGTGATAGATGGTGGCCAGCAATTCGCGTGGATGCACCGGGTTCTCGACCGGAGCGGAGGCGGTCTTATCGGACTTGCCGTACACCAGGCCGCGCTTCACGCCAGCGCCAGCGATGACACCGGTGTAGCAGTAGGGCCAATGGTCGCGGCCGTCGTCCTGATTGTCGTTGCCCGACGTGCTAACGCCGCGCTGCGGGCTGCGGCCGAACTCGCCGATTGCCACCACGAGCGTTTCCGAGAGCAGGCCACGTTGATCCAAATCGTCGATCAACGCCGACAAACCGGCATCAAGCATGGGAGCGGCCTGGTCCTTCATGCGTTTGGTCAAGCCGGCGTGAACGTCCCACGAATGATTATCGGAGTTGGCGACCTTGGGCCAGTTGACCTCGACGAAGCGCGTGCCGGCCTCGATCAGCCGGCGGGCCAGCAGGCAGCTTTGGCCCCAGGTGTTCAGGCCGTAGCGCTCGCGGATCTTTTTGGGTTCCTCGGATAGAGTGAACGCCTTGCGAGCACGGCCGGAGATGACCAGGCCCAGTGCTTTGCCGTAGTATTCATCGAGACTGTATTTGGCGGTGGCCTCCTCGATGGCCGGCATTCCCTCGTTGATGAGATCGCGCAGCCGAGCACGTCGCTCCAGCCGCTTCGACGACACTTCACCCCGCAGCTTCAAATCGTCGGTCTTGACTCGCTCCATCTTGTTCATGTCCATATCGTCGCCGGCTGGGTAGAGCAGATATGGATCGTAAGCGCGCCCGAGGAAGCCGGCCGTTCCTCCCTTGCCGACAACGTTGCTTTCCTGCAACGGGCGCGGCAGCATGACGAACGGCAGCATGGGCACAGTCGGCGGCTTGAGACGAATGATGTTCGAGCCGACGTTGGGGAAATCCTTGGGGCTGGGCGGCTCCAGTTGACCCGACGGGCTGACCTTGTCAGCGGTGTAGCCGGTCAGCATTTGATAGATGGCCGCGGTGTGGTTGAAGAGGCCGACCGGCGTATAGCTCATGGCGCGGAGCATCGTCACCTTGTCGTTGACCTGGGCGAATTTCGGCAGTAATTCGGTGAACTTGCAGCCGGGGACCTTGGTATCGATGGCCTTGAAGGCGCTTTTGACGTTGGCGGGAACGTTGTCCTTGGGATCCCAGAGATCGAGGTGGCTGGGACCGCCCTGGAGATAAAGGAGGATGACGCTTTTGGCGTTACCGAATCCGGGACCGCCGCCGGCCTGCGCCTTCTTGGCTTGGGCCTGGAGAGCGAAGATGTTGGCCAGGCTGACGCCCAAAAGCGCCGAGCCGCCCACGCGCAGCAGCTCGCGGCGCGTCATACCATCGCAGGTTGCTCTGCCTGCTTGTCCGGGGATGACGAGCATGTTCGGTTCCTCACAAAAGATGGATTCAATGCGGCGGGATGCAGGAAGCCAGGCATGTAGTCCGCGCTGTTTGCGTGGAATGCCGGCCTGACGCAACTATACTGAGGTGGAGAGCATGGTGTCAAATATTATCTCTGCAATTCTCCTGAGTTGCCAAACCCTTCAAGCAAAAAAGCCGCGCGCGATTTTTTTGGGAAAAAGACCTTGACAGGGGCGTGCCGATTGTTATATTTCGCCACCCTTCAATTCTTGTCGCGAGATAGAGTCCGCCACGCGCGATCGTGGGGACATTCTGTCCGACAACGGGGCTGCGGCTGGGGGAAAAGGCCGCAGGGGGACGGGCCATGCGCCTGGTCACGGAGGAGATGGGGCTTATGCGAATCAAGAGCGTCTGGGGGGCAGGAGTGCTGGCCGCGCTGGCCGCGCTGACCATGCTGGCGCCAGGGACAATCCTCGCTCAGGAGTCATGGCCGCAAGGCGGCTTCGCGACCGGCTACGCGCCTCCCGCCGTGCCGCTGCCGTATCCGCTGTATAGCACGCACCCGGAAATGGGCGGCTTATTCCTTTCCGGGTCTTACCTCATGTATTACCAAACCAACCCGCTCCGCGGCCAAACTCAGCCGGTCGCGTATCGCGGCTTCGTGGCCACAGATGATACCGTCCTGGACGCGCCCGGCACGGCCGGCACCTTCGTCGGCAACCGCAACGTTGCCCTCGATGTCAACCAGGTCGGCGGGCCATTCACATTCGCACCGGGTTTCGAGTTGTCGATCGGCTGGAAGTTCGGCGATGGCTCGGCTCTGACCGCCAGTTTTTGGTGGATTTCCGAGAACCAGTACCGCGCCGCCGCCACCCTGGCCGCTCCGTTCTATCAGTATCGCTCCGACCAGGCGCAAACGTTCTTGACCGCCTTCGTGTACAATTTTCCCAGCGACTTCGCTGGGGCGCCGAACAAGGTCACCAATCCACAAGGCACGGCCGGGCCGTTCAGTGTCTACGGCATCTGGAACGGGGCCAGCGTCATGACCGAAGTGCTCTTCCAGCGGGCCGAGCAGTTCTACATGACCTATCGCAAACCGTTTTACGAAACCGAGTGCTACCGCGCATCCGCGCTCGTCGGCCCCAAGTGGTTCTGGATGCAGGATAAATTCCGCTGGGTCACCACGGACGTGGATGCCTTTGGCAATTCCTCGCCCGTCTACCAGGCAACCTACAACAACCAGGTCACGAACAACCTGTACGGTATGTGGACCGGTTTACAGCAGGAGTGGTATCTAGGTTGGGGCTTGGCCGCAATGCTCAATTTGAATGCCGGCGCCTTCCTTGATGTCGTCCGCACCAAGGTCGATTATGAGCGCGGCGATCGCGGCGGCCCACAAAACAGCCGCGGCCGAACCATGTGGCGCGCGGTACCGGAGCTTCAAGCAACGCCCAGCATCATGTGGTATCCGCTGGAAGGCATACAACTCCAATTCGGCTGGGACGTCTTCGTCTTCTTCAATACGGTGGCCTCGCGGCAGCCGATCGACTTTAACTACAGCTCCCTAACGCCGCCGTATGAAGACATCGCGCGCTGGTTCACCGGCCTCCAGGCGACCATCGCGTTCGTCTTCTGAGCGGCGCCTCGGGGCGTTAACGCGCCACGCTCGTCGGCCGCTTCCGTGTCTCGGCGGACAGTTGGCCTCCTTCGCGGAGGAAGCCGACTGTCCGCCGATCCCCGTTTCCAAAGCCTCACTAACCTCTTATAATGCCCCCACTTATCATCTCGTTCCCACGCTCCCGCGCGGGAACGCAGCATGGCGGCGCTCCGCGTCGCGTCCGTCCTCCAGGGCGAAAGAGATGCGGAGCGTCCGAACGTTCGTTCCCATGCAGGAGCGTGGGAACGAGACTGGGTACGGAGTACGGATAGAAGGAGCATTCATGGCCGAGGACAAGATCGACGGACGCGAGGTGACATGGCGGCAATTACTTCCCTGGACGGAGTTGTTCCGCGGCTTTCAGGTAGCGTTCGATCTAAACAAAATGTTGCTGGCTGCCGCCGGCATTCTCGTCATGGCGTTCGGCTGGTGGCTGCTGGCCGTTTGCTTCCGCAATATGCCCAGGGACTTAACCGATGTCCCCCCCGACTGGCCCGCGAAATACCGGGTTCAGGACGATCCCCGTAAGGCCTGGGAACAATTCAAACGCGATCGCGACGAATGGAATGTCTTGCACGAGACGGCCGGTTTGGGCAAACCCGATCAGACTGTTCAAACGCTCGACCTGGCGGCCAGCCCCGAAGAATACGAAGCCGTCAAGGGTCTGGACGCACCTGGAATAAACCTCGCGCAGGAAGTCGCGAAACTCGAACGCGAAGGCAAGCTGAGCGAAGCCAAGGGACGGGTTTATCTCGCGAGACTGGGCAGAACCAAGCCCTACGCGCGCCTGGCCACCTGGCCGTGGTGGGAAGATCGCGGACCCAATCCTTACCTGCTCGTCACGGGACAGGCCGGCATTCCCTGGGAGGTGGGCCATTTTTGGGATTGGTTCCTGCGCGATCAACTCCTGGTCATGATTGAGCCGCTCGTGAAGTTCGTGCAGCCGATCATTTACTTCTTCAGTCCGCGCTCGACCGGCTACACATCTCTGTATTTCTTCCTGGTGATGTTATGGACGCTGGCCTCGTGGGGACTGTTCGGCGGGGCGATCACGCGCATCGCTGCCGTGCAGGTGACGCGCGGCGAGAAAATCGGCTTGCGCGAAGCCGCGCGCTTCACGCTCAAGCGCCTCCTCTCTTACTTAATGGCTCCGCTGTTTCCCCTGGCTTTTGCCTTGGTCGTGCTGATTTTCATGATCCTCTTCGGCGTCCCTCACCTGATCCCGTGGTTCGGCGACATCATCTGGGATGGCCTGCTGTGGTGGCTAATGCTGATCTGCGGTCTGGTGATGGCCGTCACGTTGGTCGGCCTGGTGGGCTGGCCGCTCATGTCGGCCACCATCAGCACGGAGGGCACCGATAGCTGGGAAGCCGTCAGCCGGTCCTACAGCTACGTCTACCAGAAGCCGTGGCACTACATCTGGTATGGCCTGGTTGCCATCGCCTATGGCGCGGTGCTGGTGTTCTTCATTGGTTTCATGGGTTCGCTGACTGCGTATCTGGCCAAATGGGGCGTGTCGAAGAACCCGTTTGTCTCCGTGGCCAATCGCGAACCGTCTTACCTCTTCGTCTACACGCCGACTTCGTTCGGTTGGCGGACTCTGCTGCTGGAAGGCGCCACCGTTCACGGGCAGAAGATCGTCGAGAACGGCGCGATCAACCCCGATGCCTTCGCCGATTACGTGGATCGTCCTCGTCCCGATGGTAGCACCTATGCGTGGCCAGATGAGAAGACCAAGGAGAAAGAGACGCTCAGCGGGGCCAATAAGGTCGGCGCCTTCCTTGTCGCCATCTGGCTGGGGATCATCTTCTTGCTAATGCTCGGCTTCGGCTACAGCTATTTCTGGAGCGCTAGTACGATCATTTATCTGTTGATGCGTCGTCACGTCGATGCCGCCGAGCTGGACGAGGTTTATCTGGAGGAAGATGAGCAAGAGGGCCCTTACGGCGGACACTTCACGCCGCCGGCCCCTCCCAGCGATGCGGCGGTCAAGCCTCCATCGCCGGTGACGATGGTTGAGCCGCCGACGCTGCGAACGCCGCCGCCGGCCTCGCCGCCGCCGATCCCGGTTCCACCGCCCGCGCCGGTCGCCTCCACGCCGCTTCCCGAACCGGCGCCGGCCCCCGAGACGCCGGTTGCGCCGAAGGAGGAAGAAGGCGGCACGCCTGCTATGTGACGATCAACGATCGATCCGAGCCGCGCACGCAGCGCAGCGGAGTAAGCGGTTCTTACGCACACGCCGCTTACTCCGCTGCGCTGCGTGCGCGGCTCGGATAGGACCGCGAAGGATATTGTCGATGGCACGACCCGTCATCCTGTTTTCCGGCTCCTGGGCCGATACGCCGCTGGAAGATCTGGCGACGCGAGCCGCGGAATGGGGCTATCAGGGCCTCGATCTCTGCTGCTGGGGCGATCATCTGGAAGTGCAACGCGCCCTTAGCGATGATGACTACGCACCGAAGAAGCTGGCATTGCTCAACCGCCTCGATCTGAGCGTGCCGGTCCTCAGCGCTCATCGCGTCAGTCAAGCGGTTTGCGATGTCATCGACAGCCGGCATCGCGAACTGGTTCCCGATTATGTTTGGGGAGACGGTTCACCAGAAGGGGTGCGCGAGCGGGCCGTGCAAGAGATGCTCGATACGGTCCGGGCCGCGCAAAAGCTCGGCGTCTCCGTGTTGAGCGGCTTCACTGGCTCGCCCATTTGGTCCTACGTGCTGGGTTATTCCGCTCCCAATGCCACTCTCGTCGAAGATGCCCTGCGCGACTTCGCCCGTCAGTGGGAGCCGATTCTCGATGCGTGCCAGGAGTGCGGCCTCAAGTACGCATTCGAGGTCCACCCCGGACAGATCGCTTTCGATTTGTACAGCGCCGAGCGCGTTCTCGACGCCCTGCACGGCCGAGAGGAATTCGGGTTCACTTTTGATGCCAGTCATTTGCATTGGCAGGGCATCGATCCGGTCGAGTTCTTGCGCCACTTCCGCGATCGAATCTTCCACGTCCATATCAAGGATCTGGCCATCACGCTGAATGGCCGAACGAGCCTGCTCGGTTCGTATCTGCCCTATGGCGATCCGCGCCGCGGCTGGCAACCGCGCTCGCCCGGCCGAGGCGGCATCGACTGGGAATCGATCATTCGCGCGCTCAATGAGATTGGCTACGATGGCCCCTTGGCGGTGGAGTGGAAAGATCCCGGCATGGATCCAGCCTTCGGGGCTGAGGAAGCGTGCAAGTTCGTCAAACGGCTCGATTTCGAAGCCGCGCCGCGAAACGATGAGCAGACATTCCACTAAGCGGAGCGCGTCTTTAGAATACACCCATCAATGAGGGAGATGCTATCGTGGATACCGCTGAGTTGCGTAACGAAGCCTTGAAGCGCGAATGGACCGATCAGTTCGTCGAGATCAACCCGGAGCGGCCGGAGCTAAAGCGCTTCGCCGGCATCGTCGGCCGCGTCATCACGGTCAATCAAAACAACAAAGCGCTCGTTGATTTTCAGGACGGCGGCTGGTACGACATCACCGCCTCGGAAGAGTATCTGCGCAGGCTCGACCCCGCCGCCGCCAAGTCCAAGTACAAGGGTGATGTCAACAGCGCCCAGCCCATCCCCGAAAAACAGGGCTAGAATGATATTGCTGATCGACAACTATGATTCCTTCACCTACAACCTCGTGCAGCGACTCGGCGAGTTGGACGGCAGCATCGACGTGCGCGTTTTCCGCAACGATCAAATCACCGTCGAACAGGTGGACGAGCTAAAGCCCTCGCACATCATCATTTCGCCCGGTCCATGCACTCCGCGCGAGGCAGGCGTCTCCAACGAAGTGTTGCGTCGTTTCGCGCCGGTGGTGCCGATCTTGGGCGTGTGTCTGGGACATCAGTGCATCGGTCATTCTTTCGGCGGCGAAGTTGTACGCAATGAACGCATCATGCACGGCAAGACCTCGCCCATTCACCACGATAATCAGGGTGTTTTCCGCGGCCTCTCCAATCCATTCGAGGCGACGCGTTACCACAGCCTCGTCATCCGCCGCGAGACCTTCCACAATCCCGATTTCGTGATTAGTGCATGGACCGAGGAAGGCGAAATCATGGGGGTTCGACACCGCACCTGGCCGCTACACGGAGTCCAGTTCCATCCGGAGAGTTTTCTAACCATCGAAGGGCCGCGATTGCTCCGGAATTTCCTGGAAATTACCGCGGGATGATCGCCCTGTGTGTCCCGACCGGACATCTCTCGTCCTTAGGACGTGGCTTTGCTTCAGAGGAAGGAGATTAGCCGTGAGAGCGCATCGGTCTGCGGCGTCTCGGACTCCATTTCCGGGGTGGCTAGAAAGACCGTGCGAAATGGCACGCTCCGCTGTATGGGTGGGGTTTCTGTAGGTGCGGCGAGCCGAGCCGGAGCATTGATCGACGCTCGGCTCGCGGCGTCTACTCCGGCAGACGCCGATTGTCGAATCGCGGGTGAGCAAGCCAGAACGCTCGGCGATGCTTCCATGCTCTTTTGGGGGCCCACTTCAATAAAGGGGATCTCGTCAGTGTCCACCAGCATCGGCTCCGCATCCACAAGCGGCGAGTGCTTCGTGCGTTCTTCTCCCATCTCGCTCACCGCGTTATCGCCGCGATTGAGTGCCTTCCACATTCGACCCATCGGCGCTTTCCTCCCCGTCGTCATCCGGCCCGATCACGGCTTATTCCGCGTGCCCCGACGCCAGGATCAACCGGCATGAAGCAGCTTCACCCCCGATCGCGCGGGATTCCTCATTGTCGCTCTCCTCATTCCGGTCTTCTCCCCCCTCGTCCTCCGCACTTACTCCCTTTAACGCTGGAATGGCGATAGTCCCTTCCATTTCCTCTTCTAGTCCGAGCAGGGCCAACGCTTCGAGCGCCGCCTCGGCATCGACTTGTGCAGCCCCTGCCTCGGCGGCCAGATGCAGTGCCTGATGAGCCGCCTGATTGAGCAGCCGCGGCACGCCGCGCGTCTGACGAGATAGTAGCTCCAGCGCCTCATCGGCGAACAAACGTTCGGGCCGGCCGCCGGCGACACGCAGGTGATGGAGCAGATAATCGGCGGCCTCCTGCAAAGGCAACGGCCCGACTTCAGCGCGGATCGCCACACGCTGCCATAAAGCTGTCAGCTCCCGACTGCGCAGGGTGGCCAACAGAGTAGGTTGGCCCACCAAGACCACTTGCACCGCCTTCCCGGAGCGCGCCTCCAGATTGCCCAAAAGGCGCACTTCCTCAAGCAGATCCGCGGTCAGATGTTGGGCCTCGTCGAGAATGAGAAGCGTGCCGCGTCCGTCTTCATAGCCGCGTAACAAGTGATCGGTCAGCGCCAGGCGCAGCTCCTGTTCGCCGCGTCCTTCGTATGGCAGTGACAGGTCATACAGGATCGCTTGCAGCAAACCGGCGCAAGTGCCGGCACGGCTGTTGGTCAGGAAAGCAATGTTGGTGCGTGAGCCGAGTCGTTCGAGAAGGCAGTGGCAGAGCAGAGTCTTCCCCGTGCCTGGTTCCCCGGTGAGGAGCATTACCCCTTCGCCATCGGTCAGGCCGCCGAGCAGGCGAGCGATGGCCCGTTCGTGGCTGGTGGAGGGATAATAGCGCGTGGGATCCGGCGTGGCCGGAAACGGCCGCTGCCGGAGTTGAAAATGCGTCGGATACATCGTGCCCAAGTCCCCCGGCTCGCTCGAAAGCCGCCGCGTCCATCGGAGCGCAACAGCTCCCGGCCTTTTTTTGACAGCGCTGTTATCGAAATCATCGTCGGACGGTTGCTGGAACTTGAATGCGGTCCTCCTTCTGGCAAATCGCGACCCGAACGCGGCTGGGTATTTCCTAACTTTTCTTCAGAATGCCCTGTAAGCCCGGTCGATAACTCCGTCTGTTTGGATTGTTCTGGATTTGCCGAAAGAAGCGTTCGCGCGACGGAAGCGGCGGATAATAACACTCGGCGGAAATGACGCATGACCAGCCGACTCCATTTCGGGCCTCTTGCTCATAGCCGTGCTGACTTTCGGCTGCCGACCTGGTTCGTCTTGATTGGCGCCATCCTGAGCAATAGCGGATGCGTCACGACAGACCCGATGGGCTGGATTCGCAACGGTTTCAAAGTCGGTCCCAATTACTGCAAGCCGCCTGCTCCCGTGGCCGCAGAGTGGATCCAAGCCCGCGATGCGGACGTGCAACAACGCCACCTGCAAGACTGGTGGATGGTGTTCCAGGATGAGGCGCTCAACTCTCTGATTCGCATGGCTTACGAGCAAAACCCAACTCTGCGTATCATGGGCGCGCGAATCCTGCAAGCGCGAGCACAGCACGGAATCGCGGCGGGCAACCTCTTCTCCCAGAGACAGCAATTGCAAGGGTTCTACGCAAACGGCACCGCCAACGCCCATCCGACGTGGATCAATCTCACCTTCTTCAACCTGAGCTGGGAGATCGATTTCTGGGGCCGTATCCGTCGCGGCATCGAAACGGCCAATGCCAACATGGATGCGTCGGTAGAGAACTACGACGACGCCCTGGTGACGCTGCTGGCAGACGTAGCGACGAATTATGCCCAATATCGCATCGCCCAGCAGCGCATCAAGATCGCCCGCGCCAACGTCAAGATTCAAGAAGAGATTCTCGCCCTCGTCGAACGACAGGAAAAAGTCGGGATCAAGAACGTTACGAAACTCGACGTGAACCAAGCCCGCACGGTCCTGGAACAGACGCGCGCGACCATCCCGGCGTTGGAAATCACAATGGGGCAGGCCAACGACACACTCTGCACCCTATTAGGCATTCCCCCTTATGATCTGGAGCGCCAGTTAGGATCCGGTCCCGAGCCAGGCGAAAGTCCGATGCCGAACACGCCGAGCTGGGTCGCTGCCGGCATACCGGCGGACTTGCTGCGCCGCCGCCCCGACGTGCGCAGCGCCGAGCGCCAGGCGGCCGCCCAGAGCGCCCAGATTGGTGTGGCGGAAGCAGACTTCCTCCCTACTCTCGCCATCGGCGGCATCCTCGGCTACGACGCCATCAGTGCCTTTGGACTTCCCGCCAGCAACGGGTTTCTGGGCCTCGTCAATCCGACGTTCAGCTGGAAAATCCTGAACTACGGCCGGATCCTCAACAATGTGCGCTATCAGAAGGCGCGACTCCAGGAGTTGATCGCGGCCTATCAGAACAAAGTCTTGACGGCCGGCCGCGAGGTACAGATTCCGCTGCGCGGCTTCTTGCGTTCACGGGAACAGGCCGAGGATCTCGCCCGCGCCGTGGATGCCGCTCGCGCCGCCCTCCAGGTCGGCCGAGAGCAATTCCGCGTCGGCACCATTCCTTTCAACACCGTCTTCAATCTGGAAACCGCCCAGGTACAGCAGCAAGACAACCTGGTTGTCGCGCAGGGCAACATCGCTCTCAATCTGATCAACGTCTATCGCGCCCTCGGCGGCGGCTGGGAGATCCGGCTGCAAGACGGGAACAACTGCGCGGCTTCCACGCCGTCCACGCCAGCGCCGGCAAAGAATTCATCGCCGCCCGAGATGGAGCTACCGCCGGCAAAGCCGTTGGAGAGCAAATAACCATCCCAGGAGGAACGTCGTGATGAAACGCCAGGTCTGGCTGGCGACCGTGGCCGTTGCTCTGCTCGGGTGCGGAGGACGACTATGCGCGGAGCCGCCGTGCTGTCAATCAGCTCCGGACGGTTTCCTCAAGCGTCTGGCCCCTGCGGGTGGTTGGTGTCCCTATGGCGGCCCCCTGCTGTGCTGGTGGCCCCGCCATTGCTTTCCTTGCTGCGGCGCTCCTGATGACTACTGTCGTAAGCCGCTTCCCAAGGTGTGCTGGCCCCCTTATCCGTCCTACTATATCTGGGGACCGCCGGAGAGTTGCTCTCCTGGCGGCCGATGCTGTCAGGTAGGCAACGAATCGCATTTGTCCCAAGGACACTGATGGACGGATCGACGGCTCGCTCTGCGACGGGCCTGGCTCTCCGCGGCGCACTGGCGGCGTCCGCTTGTCTGGCGCTCGCCGAGTGGTGGCATGTGGAGCACGCCAACCTTGCCGTGTGGACCACCCACATGGTCACGGCACAGTATCCTTTCACCGCTTTCCAAAAGGGCGTCGAACGCGTCCTCGGCCGCAGTCTCGGCATCGTGGTCGGGTTGATCTTGTTGACGCTCTTCGGCAACGCCCCCGTTCTTGCGTTGACTCTGAAGCTGCTGGCGATCCTGGTTTTCTTCTACGTCTATTTCTCCGGCCGCCTTGCTTACACGTTTCTCAACGCCGGCTTTTACCTCGCCTTCATTGTTAGTATCGGTGTCGCCGAGCCGTCGGCTGCGGTCCCGCAAGGCAAGGCGCTCGTTCTTGCTATCGTGTTAGGGGTGGTGATGGCGGACTTGGTCATGTGGCTGACCGGCGCCGAAAGCGATCTGC
>Ga0070738_10000624_pt1 | contig 94255 bp, 76 predicted proteins | sample Coa_R2_2_FD_66446 | JGI IMG/M metagenome (GOLD analysis project Ga0070738, IMG submission 66446) | Surface soil microbial communities from Centralia Pennsylvania, which are recovering from an underground coalmine fire - Coalmine... | ecosystem: Environmental > Terrestrial > Soil > Unclassified ...
GAGTACGTGAACACGGACGCTTATGCCCGCGTCACCGGCGAGATGCTCGATGCCTGGCTGTCGAATTCGGCTCCGTTCCGCAAGGCGATCGAAGCCGCCATGGCGCAGGCGCTGGGTAACCTTAACTTGCCCAGCCGCGCCGAAGTCGTCGGTCTGGCCGAGCGCCTTACCAACATCGAGATGCGGCTTGACGACATGGAAGCCAAGCTCGATGAGAGCTTGCGCGGCGCGCGCCGAACCAGCGCGGCGACGAAGAACAACTCCGGTCAGAGGAGGGATCGAAATGACCACAACTGAGATGCGCCCACCGACGTGGCCCGACCTGTGCGCCGAGCTGCAGAAGATTTACGAGAAGTCGAAAACCTTCAATCGCCTGGTGACGACCGACGCCAAAATCGCTCAGACGCCCAAGACGTTGGTATGGACGCTCAACAAAGCCAAGCTGTATCACTATGTTCCGGTGGTGCCGGAAGAGCAGCGTCACAAAATTCCGCTGCTCATGGTCTTCGCGATCATGAATCGACCGCACGTCCTCGACCTGCGGCCTGGACACAGCTTCGTCGAGTACATGCTCCGGCATGGCTACGATCTCTATCTGCTCGACTGGGGAGCGCCGGGTCCGGAGGACCGAAACCTCAAGTTCGATGACTACACGCTTGAGTATTTGCCGCGCGTGGTCCGCAAGGTCAAATCGGTTTCCGGCTCGGAGCGGTTCAACATGCTCGGCTGGTGCCTGGGCGCACTCATCAGCACGCTCTATGCTTCCTTGCGCCCCAATGACGGACTGGAGTCCCTGGTGCTTCTGACGGCGCCGCTCGACTTTACCGACAAGAAATCCAGCGGGTTCATACGCTGGACGAGCAACAAGGCCTTCGACCCCGACAAGCTGGTGGATGCGTTCGGCAACGTGCCGGGCGAGATGATCGACTACGGGGCCAAGGCACTCAAGCCGGTCGAGAATTTCATCGGTAGCTACCTGAACCTGTGGGACAACATCGATAATCCGAAGGTGGTCGAATCCTGGCACGCCATGAACACGTGGGTGCGCGACATCATCCCAATGGCCGGCGGCGCTTACCGTCAACTGATCAACGAGTTCTACAAAGAGAATCGGCTGATGACGGGCAAGCTGGTGCTGCGCGGCGAGCCGGTGGACCTGAGCCAGTTGAAGGCGAAGTTGTTGAACGTGATTGCCGAGGGCGATCACATCACGCCGCCGTGTCAATCGGAGGGAATCATGGACAAGGTCGGCAGCCAGGATAAGGAAGTGTTCCGCGTCCGCGGTGGCCACATCGGCATCATGGCCGGCAGCGGCGCCGAGAGGAACACCTGGCCGCACATCGAGAGCTGGTTGGCGACACGATCAGAATAGGGAAAGTGCATCCGACGGCACTTTCGTACAATGGTCAGAAACTTTGATCGGAGGCACGAAATGGCGACAGCATTTGACTCCCCAACTGCTAAAAAGTTCGCTCATCTCGCCAGACTCGGTCGTTTTGGCTTTCTCGGCTTCTTGGGCTTCCTCGGTTTCCTGGGCTTCGTTCCCGGATGCGAGCGTTTGTTTGGCTTGTCTGGGCTATCTGGTCTGAGTGGAATGTTTGGCTTCTACGGTTTTTTCGGCGTCGCCTGCTATTTCGAGCGCATCCATCATCGACACGCCGAAGGCGCCTGATGCCGGATTCCGCAAAGACATTTGAAGTGTGCATCAGCACTTTCCTTCGGGAGGTGTTGATCTGCAGAAGGAGTCTACACCTTGTCACGAACCGTTGAGGTAACAGAGCTGGCCCTCCGCGATGGCCATCAGAGCCTCCTGGCCACGCGGATGGCGCTAGAGGACATGACGCCGGTTTGCGAGGCCATCGATCGGGCTGGTTACTGGAGTGCGGAGTGCTGGGGCGGCGCCACCTATGATTCCTGCATCCGCTTCCTCAACGAGGATCCCTGGGAACGCTTGCGCGCCTTTCGCAAGCTAATGCCGAACACTCGGCTTCAGATGCTTCTTCGCGGACAGAACCTGCTCGGCTACCGCCACTACGAGGATACCGTCGTCGATCGCTTCGTCGATAAGTCGGCCGAGAACGGCATGGATGTCTTCCGTGTCTTCGATGCCCTCAACGACATCCGCAATCTTGGCCGCGCCTTGAAGGCTGTGCGCCGCACCGGCAAGCATGCCCAGGGCACTATTTGCTACACCATCTCGCCCTTGCACACAGTTGATCAGTTTGTCGAGATGGCCAAACGGCTCAAGGATCTTGGCTGCGATTCCATCTGTATTAAGGACATGGCCGCTCTCTTGAAGCCGCAACCCGCTTACGACATCGTCAAGGGCATCAAGCAAGCGTGCGGCAAGGACACGATCGTTCACGTCCACGTTCACGCCACCACCGGCGTCACGATGGTCAGCTTGATGAAGGCGATCGAGGCCGGCGCCGACATCGTGGACACGAGCATTTCGTCCTTGAGCCTGGGTCCGGGCCACAACCCAACCGAGGCGCTGGTCGAAATGCTCGAAGGCACCGGCTACACGACCCGGCTGGACAAGCACCAGCTGCTCAAGATCAAGGAACATTTCGCCAAAGTCCGTCCTCGCTACGCCGCGTTCGAGTCGAAGTTCATCGGCGTGGAGACGGAGATTTTCGACAGTCAAATTCCCGGCGGCATGATCTCCAACATGGAAAGCCAGCTCAAGCAGCAGGGAGCCGGCGACCGCATCAAGGAAGTGCTCGCGGAAGTGCCGCGCGTGCGCAAGGACGCCGGCTATCCGCCCCTGGTCACGCCGTCCAGCCAGATCGTCGGCACGCAGGCCGTCTTCAATGTCCTTATGGGCCGGTACAAGGTCCTCACCGGCGAATTCGCCGATCTGATGCTCGGTTACTACGGCGCGACCATCGGCCCGCGCGATCCAGAAGTTCTCGAACGTGCGGTGCAGCACGCCAAGAAGCAGGCGATCACGGGCCGGCCGGCCGACTTGCTTAAACCAGAGTGGGACGATCTGCGCACCCAGGCGCTGGCGCTCAAGGGCTGCAACGGCTCCGACGAAGATGTTCTCACTTACGCCATGTTTCCCCAGGTGGCCGCCAAGTTCCTGGCTAGCCGGGCGGAGGGTCCGAAGAACCCCACCAAAACCCCGCCCGAAGCGCCCAAAGCCGCACCGTCTGCCAAGACCGGCGACGGGAAGCCGCCTGTGACAACTCCCGTGAGCTACCAGATCAAAATCGGCAACAAATCCCACAAGGTGACGGTCGAGCCGGCCTGATACGAAACAGAGAAAGGACGAGTCAGCGATGTCAGCCGAGAAGCGGAAAACGATGGCGGACCTCATCGAGGATCTCCGCAAAAAGCGAGCGCATCTCCAGGCAGGCGGCGGCGCGGAGCGCCAGGCCAAACAGCGAGAGCAAGGCAAGATGACGGCCCGCGAGCGCATTGACGCGCTCGTTGACGGCGGCAGCTTCGAGGAGATTGGCCTGTTCGCCCAGCACCGACAGACCAATTTCGGGCTGGCCGACAAGGAGATCCCCGCCGACGGCGTGGTGACGGGCGCCGCCTCCATCGACGGCCGGCTCGTCCACCTCGCCAGCCAGGACTTCACCGTGCTGGGCGGCTCCGCCGGCGAGGTCCACTCGCACAAGGTCGCCGACGTGATGGAATTGTCGCTCAAGACTGGCAGCCCGTTTATCTTCATCAACGACTCCGGCGGCGCTCGTGTGCAAGAGGGCATCGACTCGCTCTCGGGCTATGGCCGGGTCTTCTACACCAACGTGATGCTCTCCGGCGCGGTGCCGCAGATTTCCCTCATCTGCGGCCCCTGCGCCGGGGGGGCTGTCTATTCGCCGGCCCTGACTGATTTCATCATTCAGACGCGGCAAGCTCAGATGTTCATCACCGGGCCGCAGGTCATCAAGCAAGTGACTGGCGAGCAGATCAGCGCCGAAGCGCTGGGCGGTCCCGACGCCCACATGACGCATTCCGGCGTCGTCCACTTCGTCGCCGAAAATGACCAGGAAGCACTTTATCTTTGCCGCCGTCTGCTCAGCTTCCTGCCCGAAAATAACCTCGAAGACCCGCCCCGCGTGCAGTTCGAGAATAACGTCGATCCCAATCCCGAGCTGACCACGATCATTCCGTCCGATCCCAAGCAGGGCTACGATGTACGCAAGGTGATCGCCGGCATCGTCGATCGCGCCGACTTTCTGGAGGTTCAGGCCGGTTACGCGATGAACATTGTGGTCGGCTTTGGCCGCATCCTTGGCCGCTCGGTCGGCTTCATCGCCAATCAGTCGTCGGTGCTCTCTGGCGTCCTGGACATCAACGCCTCGACCAAGGCCGCCCGCTTCATCCGCTTCTGCAACGCCTTCAACATTCCAATCGTGACCTTGGTGGATGTGCCGGGCTTCCTGCCGGGCGTGCAGCAAGAGTACGGCGGCATCATCCGCCACGGAGCCAAGATGCTGTTTGCGTACTCGGCGGCCACGGTGCCGAAGATCCAGGTGATTCTTCGCAAATCCTACGGCGGCGCTCACCTGGCGATGTGTTCCCGGGATCTCGGTGCCGATCGCGTCTATGCCTGGCCCACCGCGGAGGTCGCCGTCATGGGTGCTGAAGGGGCGGTTGAGATCGTCTTTCGCAAGGAAGTGGAGCAGGCCGCGGACAAGGCCTCTCGCCGAGCGGAATTGATCGAAACTTATCGCAACACGTTCTCGTCGCCCTACGTGGCAGCCGGCCGCCGGTTGGTCGATGAGATCATTGAGCCGGCCGACACGCGCAAGCATCTGGCCCAGGCGTTGGAATACCTGCACACCAAGCGCGACCGTCGGCCGCCCAAGAAACACGGTCTGATTCCCTTATGATTCGGAGCAACGCATGGGCGCGGAGAAGCTGAATTCGGACAGCATCGCGGAAGCGTTGGAGGGGCTACGACAGGAAGTCGCGCGCCTGGGCGAACGGGTGGCGGCATTGGAGGCCCGCGCCGGGTCGGCACCCCGCGCAACCACCCCCGCCCAATCTAAGCTGCCCGAGGCGGCGACCGAGGAACTGAACGAGGAACTCCTTCTCGTCCTCAGTGCGGCCATCGCCGCTTACCTTGGCAAAAAAGCCCCCATCCGGCAGATTCGCTTGCTCCGCTCCGATGCCTGGGCGCAGCAAGGCCGCACTACCATCCAGGCGTCGCACGCGCTCTAAATTCCATCACGAAAACACGAAAGTACGAAAACACGAAAAAAGACAACAGGAGGGCAGAAAGGGTCGTGTTCGGCTGGTACTGCTGTCTTCTTCTCGTTCTTCTTTCGTGATTTCGTACTTTCGTGTTTTCGTGTTTCTAATTAGTCTGATAGAACAAGGAGACCGCCTTGAAACTCAAGATCACCGTCAACGGCAAGGTGTATGAAGTCGAGGTCGATGTCTCCGAGCCGGAAACCCTCAGTCCCGCGTATGTGCCGCCTGTCGGCCAGGCCCGTGTTCCCGCGGCCTCTCCTCCCGCCGCGCCTCCACCCAAGGCCGCACCGCCTTCCGTGGCCGATGAAAGCAAAATCTGCCGCAGCCCCATTGCCGGCACCGTTGCCAAGATCCCTATCCAGGTCGGTCAGTCGATCCAGGTCAACGATGTAATGCTGATCCTCGAAGCGATGAAAATGGAGACCGTCATCACCGCTCCCGTCGCCGGCAAGGTTGCCAAGATCAACGCAAATGTGGGCGACTTCGTGCAGAGTGGACAAGTCCTTGTTGAATTCGAGTAAATATCTTCCTTGGCCCGTTCCGCGATGCATTCTGGTTTCTGACGCGGTACAATCGATTAGTTGCTCCTATCAATAATTGACTCGCATTGGGCCAGAATGTGATGAGTCAGCCACCTTCTGCCGATCCGCCGGACCCCATACTTGAGGACACAAGGATCATCGAACCGGTCCCGGCCGGCAACGAAGGGCAGCCGAGGATCGAAGCTGCATGTACTCCGAACGTCCCGCCGGATCCCGCCTGCATTACCCCGACCATGCCGGCCTCGTCGGTCGATGCCCCCGTCGCGCCTACGGCCTTCGGGCGTTATCAGGTTCGACACGTGCTGGGATCAGGCGGCTTCGGCGCCGTGTTCCTCTGCCACGATACTCAGCTCGACCGCCCTGTGGCCATCAAAGTTTTGCGTGGCACCTCTAAGCAGCCGCAGGTCGAGGGCGAACGGGCCTTGAAGGAGGCGCGGCGGCTCGCCCGCTTGCGTCACCCGGGAATTGTGGCGGTCCACGATGTCGGCATCCACGAGGGGCAAGTCTACATCGTCTCCGATTACGTTGACGGTCCCGACCTCGACCGCTGGCTGAGGAACAATCGTCCGATCTGGCCGGAGGCAGCCCGGATCGCGGCCGCCGTGGCCGACGCCCTGGCCCACGCCCATGGCCAGCTCATCGTCCACCGCGACGTCAAGCCGGCTAATATCCTTCTCACCACCGATCACACGCCGGTGCTCGTAGACTTCGGCCTCGCACTGGACGAGACGCAGGCGGGCGGTCGAGAAAGGGGCATGATCACCGGCACGCCGTGGTACATGTCGCCGGAGCAGGCTGCCGGCGCCGCCCACCGCATCGACGGCCGCACCGATATCTACAGCCTGGGCGTGGTCCTCTACGAGATGCTGACCGGCCACGTCCCGTTCCGGGCGACCGAACTCTCGGAGCTTATGCGACAGGTGCGTGACGACGAGCCGCAGCCGCCTCGGCAGCTCGTCCGTGACATCCCGCCCGAGCTGGAACGTGCCTGTCTCAAGGCACTGGCGAAGCGGCAGCAGGACCGCTACACAACCGCCGCCGACTTCGCTGAGGATCTTCGCTCCGCTCTCCAAATAGCGATCGATCCCTCGCCCTTCAGGACTTGGTCTCGATCTGGAGTACAGGCCCTGTCGCCGGCTTCCACGGCTAGGCCGCGTGCGGCGCAGACGTCTTCGTCCCGACAAGACTCGCTGTCACCGTCCTCATCCCTGCGCCGCGCCCGTGAGGCAGAGCGCCGCCAAGTGACCGTCCTGGTTTCCGGTACGGACCTATTCGAATCCGAGGCGTATTTGACGCTCGAAGCGGAGGATCAAGCCGAGTTGCTGCGGGGTTTCCAGCAGACATGCGAGGAGGCGGTGCGCCAGTTTGACGGGACGATCGTACAGTGCAACGAGCAGGGGCTTCTCGTGTGTTTCGGCTATCCGGTGGCTTACGAGGACGGCGCGCGCCGGGCCGCCCGGACCGGCCTGGGACTCCTCGAAAACCTGAAAGTCTTCGGCGAACAGACCCGCCGCCAACACAAATTGGAGCTGAACCCTTGGGTGTGCCTCCACACCGGGTCAGCCGTCGTCGAGTCGAAGGAGGGCGCGATCTCGTTGGTGGGGGAGGCGCGGAACGTGGCCGTCCGGCTTGAGGACGTTGCCGCGCCCGGCCAGGTCCTTTGTAGCGAGGTCACCCACCGGCTGATACGGGGGCAGTTCCATTGCACCGGCCTTGGTTCACGGAAGCTCAAGGGGGTAGCGCAGGCCGTCGAACTTTTCCAGGTCCAGGAAATCGGCGAAGTCCGGAGCGCGTTGGAAGCGGCGGGTCCGGCCGAGCGGACGCCGCTGACAGGCCGCGACCACGAAATCAGCCTGCTGACGGAACGGTGGGAGCAAGCCCAAGAGGGTATGGGGCAGGTCGTTCTTCTTATCGGCGAGCCGGGCCTGGGCAAGTCGCGGTTGGTGCTCATGCTCAAGGAGCACGTCCTGGGACAGCTGGTCGAAGGAGAAGTGGACGCGCCCGTCATCGAGTGGCGCTGTGCGCCGCACTATCAAAACACGGGGCTATACCCGGTTATCGACTTCTACGAGCGAGCCCTCGGCTTTGGCCGTGAGGAGCCGCCGCAGGCTCGGTTCGACCGACTTCTCCATCGCCTGGAGCAGTACGACCTGGCCCGGCCGGAAACCGTGCCGCTGTGGGCGTCGCTGCTGTCGCTGCCGACCCCGGACCGTTTCCCTCCGCTCTCGTTGTCCCCGACTCGGCAGAGAGAGGAAACATTCCGCGCCATGCTGGAGTGGCTACACACTCGTGCTGCGCGGAAGCCGATCCTGTTGATCGTCGAGGATCTACACTGGGTGGACGCTTCCACCCTGGAGTTCCTGGGGCAGTTTCTCGCCGAAGGCCTGCACGACTCCATCCTCACTGTGCTCACGTTTCGACCCGAGTTCCAGACACCGTGGCCCGCTCTCGCTCACCAGACCAGCCTGGCCCTTACTCGCCTGACACGGCGTCAAGTGGGCGAGCTGATGCGGAAGAAGACGGGAGGCATGCTGCCGGAAAACGTGATCGAGCAGGTTTACGACCGGGCCGGCGGTGTGCCGCTGTTCGTCGAGGAATTCACGAAAATGGTGCAGGAGTCAGGTCTGCTGGAGAAGGAAGGGGAAGGCGGCGCGCGCGGCCCGACACTACTCGGACGCGAGATCCCCGCCACCCTTCAGGATCTGGTGACGGCCCGGCTGGACCGGATGGAGGGGGAGCGAGAGGTGGCCCAACTCGCCGCTACGCTCGGCCGCGAGTTCAGCTACGAGCTGCTCGCCGCCGTCGGGACCTTGGATGAGCTGACGCTCCAGGCAGAGCTGGCCAAGTTGGTTCAGGCGGAGATCCTGTACCCGAAGGGCCGCCCGCCCCGATGTACTTACATGTTCAAACATGCCCTCCTTGAAGATGCACTGTACAACGCACTGGTCAAAAGCAAACGGCAGCAGTTCCATCGGCGGATCGCCGAGACGCTGGAGGCGAGGTTCCCTCAGACCGTCGAAACCCGGCCGGAACTGCTCGCCCACCACTTCACCGAGGCGGGCTTGCCCGACAAAGCGATCAGCTACTGGCTCAAGGCAGGGCTACGTTCGCGGGAGCGATCGGCCAACGTCGAGGCGATCGGCCACTTGACGAAGGGCCTTGAGCTGCTGGGTAGTCTCGAGGAGTCGCCAGAACGGGGTATGCAGGAACTACAGTTCCTGAACCCGCTGGGCACGGCGTACATCGCGGCCCGCGGCTACGCCGCGCCCGAGGTCGGTCCGGTCTTTCGCCGCGCCCGGGAGTTGTGCGAGCGGATCGGGCAACCGCCGCAGCTCTTCGCCATCATGTGGGGGACCTGGGTGTGGCACGTCGTCCGCGCCGACTTGCGGCTGTGCATGGAGTTGGCCGGCGAGGCAATGGCACTCGCCGAACGCGTTAACGACCCCGGCATGCTGATGGAAGCACTGTTCCTGCCCGCCGTGACGTTGGCCTTTCGTGGAGAGTTCGCCCCTGCCCACGCTCACTGCGCCCGCGCGTTGACTGAGTACGACGACCGCGCCCGCACTCGTTTCTGGGCCGGCATCACCGGCGAGGACTCCGGTGTCGCCCACCGGTGCTATCTGTCGGTTTCTCTTTGGCATCTAGGCTGTCCGGACCAGGCTCTGAAGCTCAACCAGGAAGCGATTGAGTTGGCCCGCGCGATCGGCCACCCGTTCACCATGACCTTCGCCCTGGAGCACCGGGCCTGGTTGCACAACCAATGCCGGCTCGCGACCGAGGCCCGAGCAGCCGCGGAGGAAGAGATCGCCCTCGCAACGGAACAAGGGTTCGCGTACTGGCTGGCCTCGGCCACACTTTTTAAGGCTGACTCCTTGGTCCTGCAGGGACAATGGCGGGAAGCGCTGCCACAGCTCCTGAAAGGGCTTCACGACCTTCGCGCCACCGGCGCCGGTCTAGATCTTACGCTCCACCTCGGATTCCTGGGCGACGCATACACGCAGGCCGGCCTGTTCGAGGACGCGGTGAAGGCGCTCGACGAGGGTCTGACCGTCGCGGAGAAGAGCGACGAGCGTTTCTATGAGGCCGAGTTACAGCGGCTCAAAGGCGAACTGGTGCTGGCCGAGTCAGCCGACTCGGCCGCTGCTGCAGACTGCTTCCGCCAGGCAATCGAGACGGCTCGTCGCCAACAGAGCAAGGCATGGGAGCTACGGGCCACGATGAGTCTGGCCCGGCTCTGGCAACAGCAAGGCCGCCGCGACGAGGCCCGCGCCGCGCTCTCGGCCGTCTACGACACTTACCAGGAAGGTTTCACGACGCCAGATCTGTTGGACGCCAAATTGCTTCTGGAATCCGTGGCTTGAATTCGCCTTCCGTGCCAAACTCGGACTCGCACGATGCAGACAATTCTTCGGCGTTCCGAAATCCCATCCTGAATGCACGTCTCGGAACCGGCCGCCTTGGCAGGGCCGCCTGGCTCCACTGTGCGGTTTCGGCCCCGGTTGGAGCAAGCTGTGCGATTCAGTCGCGCTGACGTAGCGGTCTTTGAAACGGAAAAACACCCAAGACCGCGAGAATACGCGGGAAAACAAGGCTTTCAGTGAGAATCGGTTGCGTGTTCGGCAGCCGGCACTCCGCTTGCTAATACCCAACAACCAGGAAGCGAATGAGCTACTCGCCCGGAGCGCCACAGCGACGGGTGCCAGCAGTAATTAGGAGTGATCGATGACACCTGTTAAAGCCGTGAATCACATAGGAATCGCTGTCCGCTCGATCGATGCCCAGCGCGGGTTCTACGAGGGCGTTCTAGGGGCAGTGTTCGAGGGCATCGAGGTCGTCGCGGATCAGAAAGTCCGCGTCGGTTTCTTTCGCGTTGGGGATGTTCGTTTCGAGCTGCTCGAACCGACGGAGCCGGCCAGCACCGTTGCGGCCTTCCTCGAAAAACGGGGCGAAGGTCTCCACCACGTCGCCATGACGGTCGAGGATCTGGAAGCCCGGATCGCCGAGCTAAAACAGTCGGGCGTGCGTATGATCGACGAGGCTCCTCGCCCCGGCGCGCACCACATGCGAATCGCGTTTCTCCACCCAAAAAGTAGCTTTGGAGTGTTGACCGAGCTGTGCGAACCGGCAGTTTAGCGACGCTTCGCAGAAGCGTCGGGCAGTGCCAAGGAAGTAAACCTTATGCTTGCACCCGAATTCACCCTTCGAGACGACTTCCCTCCGATCAGCTATGAAGCTTGGCGGTCGCTGGCGGAGGCCGATCTGGAAGGAGCGCCGTTCGAGCAGAAGCTCGTAACCCATACCTACGAAGGCATCGACATCCAACCGGTCTATACCCGTGCGGATTGGCCCAGCGAGAAAGACCCGGAAGGCTTTCCAGGGCTTGCGCCGTTCGTGCGCGGCGCTCGGCCTCTGGGGGCGGTGCAGACCGGTTGGGATCTTCGTCAGGAACATGCTCACCCCGATCCGGCCATCACGAATCAGGCGATCCTTGAGGATCTCCAGGGTGGGGTAACGTCGCTGCTCCTACGGCTTGACATCGCGGCACGGAATGGCCTGGATCCCGACGATCCGGCGGCGGACGCACTGGCGGGGCGCGACGGGCTGATGGTTTACCATGCCGACGACCTGGACCTCGCTTTGGCCAACGTCCACCTGGATATGATCGGCGTGACGCTGGAAGCGGGTGCGGCGTTTGTGCCGGCCGCGGCGATGTTGGCCGCGCTGTGGCGGCGGCGGGGCGTCGCGCTGGAGCAGGCACGGGGAGCGTTCAACGCCGACCCGCTCGCCGTGCTGGTTCGCGATGGCCACTTGCCGATTTCGCCGGCGGCGGCCCTAACTCTGATGGCAGAGTTGGCCGCGTGGACGGCGAAGAATTATCCCCAAGCCACCGCGGTGCGTGTCGGCACGGCCCCCTATCACCATGCCGGCGCCACCGCGGCGCAGGATTTGGCCTTCGGCATGGCCACGGCCGTCGAGTATCTGCGCGCCATGTGCGGAGCCGGACTGGACATCGATACCGCCGCCCGGCAGATTCTTTTCAGCATCAGCCTGGGTACGCACCACTTCCTGGCAATCGCCAAGCTGCGGGCCGCCCGCCGGCTGTGGGCGAGGGTCGTCGAAGCGTGCGGCGGCTCGCCGTCCGCCGCGGCCATGCGCATTCATTCACGGGTCAGCAAGCGCGTCTTGACCCTGCGAGATCCCTACGTGAACGTGCTGCGCAACACCGTTGCCTGTTTCGCGGCCGGCGTCGGTGGGGCCGAGGCGATCACGTCGGTGCCGTTCGATGCGGCGGTTGGACTGCCGGACGAACTCAGTCGTCGCATCGCCCGCAACACCGTTCTCATTCTCCAGGAGGAGGCCCATCTAAATCGCGTCATCGACCCGCCCGGCGGCAGCTGGTATCTGGGATGGCTGACGGATCAGATTGCGGATAAGGCGTGGGGCATTTTTCAGGACATCGAGCGCGGCGGCGGCATGCTGCGGGCAATCCAGGATGGCTGGGTCGCGCGGCAGATCGACTCGGCTTTCGCACCGCGAGCGAAAAACCTTGCTCGCCGCAAGGAAGGTATCACCGGAGTCAGCGAGTTTCCCAACGTTGCCGAGCAGCTTGTCGTTCGGCCGGCACCCGACCGAATCACCTTGCGGGCCGACGCCGTGGCGCGAGTGGCAAAGGCTCGGCATAGGAGCATGATCCTAGGCCATCTCTTGACCATCAACTCGCGTCCGACCGGCTCCACCGTCGCGCTCGCAGTCGAGGCGGCCCTGGCCGGAGCGTCGATTGGCCAATTGGCCCGAGCTCTGGACTTCCACACCGAGCCGACCGCGATCCCCCCTCTGGCGCCCCACCCCTTCGCTCAGCCGTTCGAGGAGTTGCGTGCGGCCAGCGATTCCTGGCAGATGTTCCACGGCAAGCGTCCTCGTGTGTTCCTGGCCAACATGGGGTCGGTCGCTCACCACACGGCGCGGGCGACATACGCCAAGAATTTCTTCGAGGCAGGCGGCTTTGAGATCATCGGCAACAACGGCTTCCGCGAGGTCCAGGGCGCGGCCAGGGCGTTCACCGAGAGCGGGGCGAGCATTGCGGTCATTTGCTCTTCCGACAAGCTGTACCCCGAAATCGTGCCGCAGCTTGCCCCCGCCTTGAAGGCGGCCGGGGCGCGCACGGTTGTCTTGGCCGGCAACCCGGCCGCGAACGAAAACGCCTGGCGCGAAGCCGGCGTGGATCGCTTTATCTTCATGAAGTGTGACGTGCTGGGCATTCTGCGCCAGATGCTTTGCGAAGAGGGGGTATCGGAACATGCCTGATGTATTTCCGAGCCTGAAGCGTTAGCGAAGACGGCCTTCTCTAACGCTTCAGGCTCGGAAACCTGCCCTGTAAGGAGTCGAATCATGAACGAGCCTCAGATGACGTTAACTACCGAAGAATTCGAGAATCTCCTGCGGAGGCTGCTTGAAGAGGAGTTGAAAAGCCCGCAAATCGAGGAGCGCCGGTTACGAAAGCGAAGCCGCGAGGAAGACGTGTCCCGGAAAATGGATCGGATCATTGGACCGCTGAACAAGCTCCAGCAGCCGATTGGATGACGACGAAATCACCTGAGTCCTTGAGGAGTGCGTGCTGTAATTATGAGTGCAATTCCGAATTTCGCCGATGTGCCTCTAGGTGGGGGAAACGCCGCGCCTTTCGATACCTGGCGCAAGACCTCCAACTCAGATTCCGACAAGCTCGCCTGGATGACTCCGGAGCAGATTCCGTTGCGGCCGCTCTATCGCGCCGCGGACCTGAGCGGGGTCGATCATCTTGACACCATGCCCGGCGTGCCGCCGTTTCTCCGTGGCCCCTATCCTACCATGTACGTCCTGCGGCCCTGGACGGTGCGGCAGTACGCCGGCTTCTCGACGGCCAAGGATTCCAACGCCTTCTATCGCCGCAACCTCGCGGCCGGGCAAATGGGCCTGAGCATCGCCTTCGACCTGGCGACGCATCGCGGCTACGACTCCGATCATCCGCGCGTCGCTGGCGACGTCGGCATGGCCGGTGTGGCGATCGACAGCATCCTCGACATGCGCACGCTGTTCGACGGCATCCCGCTCGATCGTATGAGCGTATCAATGACCATGAATGGAGCGGTGCTGCCGGTGCTGGCCCTGTACATCGTCGCCGCCGAGGAACAGGGCGTGAAGCCAGAACAGCTTTCGGGGACCATTCAGAATGACATCCTCAAGGAGTTCATGGTCCGCAACACCTACATCTATCCACCCGAACCGAGCATCCGCATCATCGCCGACATCTTCGCCTACACGAGCCGGCGCATGCCGAAGTTCAACAGCATCAGCATCAGCGGCTACCACATGCAGGAGGCCGGCGCCACCGCCGACCTGGAACTGGCCTACACGCTGGCCGACGGATTGGAGTATGTCCGCACCGGCATGCATGCCGGTCTGGACGTGGACGCCTTCTGCCCGCGGCTGTCGTTCTTCTGGGCCGTGGGCATGAACTACTTCATGGAAGTCGCCAAACTGCGAGCCGGGCGAATGCTGTGGGCGAAACTCATTAAGCAATTCAACCCGAAGAATCCCAAGAGTCTGTCGCTGCGAACGCACAGCCAAACCAGCGGCTGGAGCCTGACGGCCCAGGACGTGTACAACAACGTGGCGCGGACCTGCCTGGAGGCGATGGCCGCCGCGCACGGACATACCCAGTCGCTGCACACCAACGCGCTGGACGAGGCCCTGGCCCTGCCGACCGATTTTTCCGCCCGGATCGCGCGCAACACGCAGCTGTTCTTGCAGCAAGAAACTGATACTTGCAATGTCGCCGATCCGTGGGGCGGCAGCTACTATGTCGAGCGATTGACGCACGATCTGGCCCTGCGGGCCTGGCAGCATCTCCGCGAGGTCGAAGAGCTGGGCGGCATGACCAAGGCCATCCAGGCGGGCATTCCCAAATTGCGTATCGAGGAGGCAGCGGCGCGCACTCAGGCCCGCATCGACTCTGGCCGGCAAACGGTTGTCGGCCTCAACAAGTACCGCCCCACCACGCCCGAACAAATTGAGGTGCTGAAAGTGGATAATACCGCCGTTCGCGAGGCGCAAATTGCCAGCCTGAAAACGTTGCGAGCGGAGCGCGATCCGGCCAAGGTCGAATCGACCTTGCAGGCCTTGACCGAGGCAGCCCGCTCCGGCTCCGGCAATCTGCTGGAATTGTCGATCGACGCGGCACGAGCCAGGGCCACAGTGGGCGAAATCAGCGAGGCGCTGGAACGAGTTTATGGCCGCTATGAGGCCCCGGTACGGGCGTTGCGCGGCGTTTATGCGTCCGAGGTCGAGAAAGGACAGGCCGCCACGCACGACGTGCGCCGCCTGGTTGAACAATTCGAGGAGGCGGAGGGCCGCCGGCCGCGCATCCTGGTTGCCAAGATGGGACAGGACGGCCACGATCGAGGGCAAAAAGTGATCGCCACGGCATTGGCCGATCTAGGCTTCGATGTGGACATCGGTCCGCTGTTTCAAACGCCCGCGGAGACGGCGAAGCAGGCGGTGGAAAACGATGTGCATATCGTCGGCGTCAGCACGCTGGCTGCCGGGCACCTGACGTTGGTGCCCCAGCTCAGGGAGGAATTGACGAAACTCGGCCGAGAGGACATTCTCATTGTCGTCGGCGGCGTGATTCCGCCGCAGGACTACCCGGCCCTGTACGATGCCGGGGCGGCAGCCGTGTTCGGTCCCGGCACGGTGATCAGCGAGGCCGCGGCCGAGCTTCTCCGGGTCCTGGCGGATCGATTGGCGATTAGCATTGAAAAATAGACCACGGCTCCTCGGCGAACGGCCGGCGTCAGCCGGCTGGTAAGACCGACCAGCCGGCTGACGCCGGCCGTTCGCCTACTCGGAAGGACGAAGAATGCAGGATGACTCAGAGAGGCGGGCTGTCCCCCGTCGTCGCCAGCTGACGGCGGAGGAATACGTCGCCGGGGTGCGGGCGGGCGATGTGGCCATCCTGGCCCGCACCCTGACGTTGATCGAATCCAGCAGTCCTCGTCATCAACCGCTGGCCGAGGAAGTTCTCACCCGCCTCTTGCCGTATACAGGCCAGTCGGTGCGGATCGGCATCACTGGAGTGCCCGGCGTCGGGAAAAGCACGTTCATCGAAGCATTCGGTCTCCACCTGGTTAGCCGCGGTCTGCGCGTCGCTGTCCTGGCCGTGGATCCTTCCAGCGGCATCAGCGGCGGCAGCATTCTCGGCGACAAGACGCGCATGGCCAAGCTCTCCACCAATCCCGCCGCTTACATCCGCCCCTCGCCCTCGGCCGGCACCCTCGGCGGCGTCGCAAGGAAAACTCGCGAGGCCATGCTGACCTGCGAGGCGGCGGGATACCAGGCCGTGCTCATCGAGACGGTCGGCGTCGGCCAATCCGAGACAGTGGTGGCCGATATGACCGATTGTTTCCTGGCCCTGATGCTGCCCGGCGCGGGCGACGATTTGCAGGGCATCAAACGCGGCCTGCTGGAACTGGTGGACGTGATCGCTGTCAACAAGGCCGACGGCGCGATGAGGTCGGCCGCTGAGCTGGCCGCCGGGCAGTACCGTGATGCTCTCCACTCGCTGGCCGGACGAGCCGACAATCCCCCCAACGTGCTGACTTGCAGCGCCCTGCACCGGCAGGGCATCGATGCCGTTTGGGAAATCATCGAGCGACGACAACAGCGGCTGAAAACGACTGGGGAGCTAGCCGACCGGCGCCGGCGGCAAAACCTCCGGTGGATGTGGTCCCTCGTCGAGGACCATCTCCGCCAGGCCGTTCGCACTCACCCAGCGGTGCAGACGATCCGAGACGACCTCGAACGCGATGTGCTTGCGGGCGCTGTTCCGGCGGAGGCTGCCGCTCGGCGCATCCTGGAGGCATTCGGTATTTAAGGAATATTCATGTATCATCCGATTCCGATTTTGACCGCCGAGGAGGCGGCCGAGCTTATCCCAAACGGGGCGACCATCGGCTTCAGCGGCTTCTCGCCCGCGGGTTCGGCGAAGGCGATCCCGAAGGCCCTGGCGGCGCGAGCGAAGTGCGAACACGCCGCCGGCCGGGAGTTCAAGGTGGGTGTGCTGACCGGCGCATCGACGGGGCCGTCGTTGGACGGAGCGCTCGCAGAGGCCGAGGCGATCAGCTTTCGCACCCCGTATCAATCGAACAGCATCCTGCGAAAACAGATCAACGCGGGGCATGTGCGGTTCGTCGATATGCACCTATCGCAGCTGCCGCAGGTGGTCCGCTACGGGTTTCTCGGCCCCGTGCATTGGGCCGTGGTCGAGGCGTGCGACCTGACTTCAGCCGGAGGCGTGGTACTCACGACCTCGGTTGGAGCGTCCAATACCTATCTGCGCTTGGCAGAGCGTGTGCTGATTGAGCTAAACGCCAAGCACTCGCCTGAGCTGCTGGGAATCCATGATCTGTTTGAGCCGGACGATCCGCCGGCGCGGCAAGAAATCCGCGTGGACCACGTCCACGACCGGATCGGCTCGCCGGTATGCGTCGTGGACCCGCGGAAGATTGCGGGAATTGTGTACACCGACCTGGAAGACGAAAACGAACCCTTCGAGGAACCGACGCCGGCGACGGACCAGATCGGATACAACCTGGCCGACTTCCTGGTCAACGAAATGAAACGCGGGCGGATTCCGCCTCACTTCCTCCCTCTGCAATCGGGCGTGGGCAACATCGCCAATGCCGTGCTGTCGGCGATCGCGAAGCGGAAGGAAATCCCGGACTTCGAGATGTACACGGAAGTCTTGCAGGATTCGGCGCTCCCACTTCTCGAACAGGGACGCTGCAAGTTCGCGTCCACGTGCGCCCTGACGCTCTCGCCGAAGATGATGAAGCATGTCGCCGACGACGTGGCGTTTTTCAAGCATCGCATCGTGCTGCGGCCGCAAGAGATCTCGAACCATCCCGAGATCGTGCGACGGCTGGGTGTCGTGTCCATGAACACGGCCGTCGAGGTGGACCTGGGCGGCAACGTCAACTCGACGCATGTGATGGGCAAGTCAGTGCTGAACGGCATCGGCGGGTCCGGCGACTTCACGCGCAACGCCTACCTGTCGATCTTCTCGTGCCCCTCGACGGTGAAGGGAGGCAAAATTTCCACCATCGTGCCCTTGGCCGCACACATGGACCACAGCGAGCACTCGGTGCAGATCGTGGCTACCGAACAGGGCATCGCCGACCTGCGCGGCAAGGATCCGCACGAACGAGCGCTGCTCATCATCAACAACTGCGCCCATCCCGATTACCGCGACCAACTACGTCATTACCTGAAATTGACCAAGGAAGGGCACGAACCGCTTTCGCTCTCGCTCGGTCTGGCCATGCACCGCCAGTATCTGCGCCACGGCGATATGCGACACATCGACTGGGAGGAATACCGGTAGCTCAAGGGCATTACGAAGACCCGAGCACGGCGACGGCGAGGTTGCCGTTCGTGTGCCAGGGGTCGCCGCCTCCATTCCTTCCCGCGAGAGTCTTCTGGAACCCGTCCACGACGTACACTTTTGCCAGCTCTCCGGTGCCTTCCAGGTCGTGGATGAGGTGGTCGCGCTCGAAATCGATGTCGGCGGAAATGTGATGGGTGACTTGGCCCGTGGTGTGACTCAAGCCGACACGCTCGTCGTAGGTGGCTGACCCGAACCACACGGGTTGTCCCTCTGGACCAAGCTGGTCCCATTTCCAGAACCGGACGTGGTGGCGTTTCCGAGGGTTGTTACCGACTGGACGCTCGAAGGCCAGATCCTGCTTGCGGCCGAACAGGAACAGGTTGCTGACCGGCGCATCCTCATAGGTTCGCTTGAGGACGGATGCTTCCGCTATCTCCAGACAACTCTTAAGAGTGAGGGGATCGGCCGGATGCCACCCCGCGGCCAGCATGATTTTCTTCACCCCCGTTTCGCTGCCGACCAGGGCGACGTTGAGCGGATCGCCGGGAATGTCCGCGCCCGTGTGGGTGATGCGTGGCGCATCTTCCCAGGCAGGATGGCGGTGAGCATAGCGCACCCAGCCCAGGGGCAGGAGGACATAGGCCAATATCAGGTAGAGCAGCAACAGAACGAGGACGGGTGTAGCTGCTTTTTTCAGAAAGCGCGAGCGATTGTGCGGTAAGGATGTCGTCATGGAACTCACCTTGTGCGAAACGGATTTTCCGTCATTATGCCTGGATTCTTTCCCTAGGTCCTGCCCTCTGACCCGAGGGCAGGAACTATCGAGCGTTGTTTTGGCCTTTCCAGCTGTCGCTTCAGCCACGCTCACATCCTTCTCTTCATTCCTGCGATTTCTTTGGCCCAATTCGTCGTCGAACGCGGTTTGCCAGACCTCGAAACACCAAATACGGAACGATGGCCAGCACGGTGGCCACAATCAGGGTCTGCACCGGGTAAACCCAACGCAGAACGATGATCTGGTAAACCACATCCAGCACGACGGCAACGAGGAACAGCTTGCCCACATCCTCCCAGGCCTCGCGCATGAGGAATCGCCATTTCGCTGGCTCCCCGAAGATGGTCCAGAAAAAGACCGGCCTGCCTTCGTGGGCATCCTTAAGTCCGGACCGAGTCGCGAGGATGGTTGCTACCAGGGGTTGGAGGATGAGCCGAATGTGCAAGGGACCACTATCCCGAGCGATGAGTTCGGCCCAACCGCGAGACAACATTTCTTCCATTGGGTTTAATCACGGTCCGCAGCATGTAGTTTCCTGTCTAGCGAAGATGAGTGTATTGTCCCGACAAGCAAGGGATATTGGGCTTTGGTCCAAAAATGCCCGAAATATTTGAGGAATCGCTTGCTTCTCACAGAACACGGCAATCGAGGTGGACCTAGGCGGCAACGTAAACCCGACGTGTGCGGTTTCGGTACTCTACTCCGACTCCGGCAGATTTGGCCTCGCATTCGGTCAGCGCAAACGTCGATGGGTGCATTTTTTGCAAATGCTGGCTCTGCCATAAGTTGTTATTCCGCATTCGCTTCTAGATGGAAGGCCCCTGCGCCAGCACCCCAGTCAGGCTTCCGGCACAGTACTTGCTCTACCAGCGCCGTAATCATCCCGGAACAGTAAGAACCGTAGGCACTTTCTTTCGGGAGACACTCATGCCTTTTACATCTTCGCAGATCAGGAATATCGCCTTCTGTGTGACGGTTTTGATCTTCGCGCTATTCGTTGGCTTGATCAGCCTGGATGGGCGACTCAATTGGCTGCCTACCTCACTGCTTGTTTTCCTGGCGATTGTCTTCGCTCTCCTGGGACTTGTGGTGGTCGTGCTGACCGTGAGGCTCCATGAGGCCAGGGCGCAAAAGGCTTTCCTCTTGTTGGCGGGCATTTCCGCCGTCGCGATTCCCGTCTGCGCCGTGCTGCATAATGTCGTCTATGGCCTGTTCATTTTGTGGTTTGGTGAGGGCTTATGGGAAAGGCATGGTGCGGACGAACCCGTGTTTTTCATCCTGGCTATCGTTGTTTTCCCCGCTTTGTTCTTGGTTGGCACCGTAGGCAGCCTTGTCTTTCTCAGAAAAGCTTCCAAGGCTCGAAGCGAACAAGTAAGAGAAGCCAGATGACTATTCTTGGCCTATTTCCTCGAAATAGGAGGACTCCTCAATGATCTCCTTCATTAACTGGTTCGTACCGGCATTCGTCGGAATCACCTTCACAGTGATGGGCGCACTGAAACTCTACGGCTTTGTCAAGGGAACCGTGGGCGGTGCAGACAAGCCATTCATGACCAAAATGTGCGGGACTTGACCTAGCTGGGAAAGCCGCAGTTTGCGGCTGGCACTGCCATTGCTGTTCCTGGCGATAGGGCTAGCGGAACTCGTGTGGGCAATATGGGTGCTGTTAAAGGGAGGAGGTTCGCCATGAGGAACCACTAGGACACTACCAGGCAAAGTTGACGTGCGGGACGCAGCATCAATTGCAACAGATCCGCGGAGCTGACATGCGTGGCATAATCGCGATCGTGGAGCGGCTTCCACCAGCGCAGCGGCCATTCCCACGCGAACCGCACGAGCGCCTCGGCCATCAGCGTTTCGTCCAGCAAACCAGCAGGCCACACATCTGCCAATACGCCCTCGATCGTCAAAAATGCCTTGCGAAAAAGCAGTAACCGCGGCGGGAAGCGGACGCCGGCACGGGTCAGGTTATCGAGGAGGTCGATGACCCATCGCGGTCCCGGCGGTCTGCGCCAGCGTAACCCCATCACCGCCTTTTGGACATGCCGGGCGACGAGATCCTCGTCGGCAGCTTCGTTGGATAACCCCACGACCCCGGTCGCAACTTTGTCAAGGTCCAACGCGAGCGCACCGACGAGTATCTGCGACATCCGTTCCCGGTCTTCTGTTGTCAGTCGTCCCGTGAGACTCCAATCCAGGAGCGCCAGCCGCCCGTCCCGCGTGGCCACGAGATTGCCTGCGTGCGGGTCGCCGTGGAACAACACCGACTCGTCACGACTGAACAGAATGTCCGACACGAGCGATCGCACGGCCGCATAGTACAGGGCCGGACGCTGCCATTCGCTCAATCCATGCGGGTCGGTAATCTTGCGGCCAAAGACGCGCTCCATGGCCGTCATCGTGTCGGTACAGAACGGCAACCGTTGGGGAATTTGAATGTCCGAACGCCCCTCGAATTGATCCGCGGCACAGCGCAGGGCCGCTTGTTCTTGCGGCACTCGCACTTCGTTCGTGAGCAGGTCTGCTGCCTCATCGAGGATCTGCCGGTAGGCCAGGGGCGGCAGTCGGTACGCGATCCACTTCTCCTCCAGGTAATCGGCCAATCGGCCCAAAATGGCAAGGTCTTCGGCAAGTCGTTCCACGATGCCGGGTTTGAGCAGTTTGGCCACTCCGTGCCGCCGGCGACCGTCGGCCGGATCGCACCAAGTCAAAGGAACAACGATGGCAACACTCGCTTCTGCCAAAGGCTGCTCCTCGACCCGGATACGATACTTCTCCACGACAGGAGCCAGCTCGCGTTCGAGAATTGGCCGCCACTGCTCGCCCGGCGTGTGCGGTTCGAGACTTTCCAGTTCTTGCAAATGCCGGCGGAGTTCCAGATCGAGGTGCCGATTGCGCGCGACGACCTGCCCGATCTTGTGAAGGGCCGGGCAGGCGTGCAGAAACAGGACGAGCCGGCGCGGCAAAGAGGCATCGGCAGGTAATTCGGCCTGGGCCTGAAAGACCGCGGCCAGTCGTGGCGGCGAGAGGCGTTCCAGGAAAAACGACAGCCCGTCGGCCACGACTGGCCGGAACTCGGCGTAACAGTCGGGTACAACCGCTGCCAGCTCCTGCGGATCGATGTGGAACGCTCCGAAGCTCATGATCGTTCCTGCTCGCGTTCCGTTTCCAATAGGCCATCACTCGCGCTCGCGAATCGACTGGACATGGCGTACGTCCGGACCGATGTAGCGTGAGCGTGGGCGGATGAGCCGGTTGTTTTCGTGCTGCTCGATGAAGTGGGCACACCAGCCCGCGACACGGGCCATCACGAAAATGGGGGTGTACAGCGGGATCTCCAGACCAAGAGCGTAGTACAACCGGCCGGCGGGCCAATCGAGGTTGGGAAACAGGTGCTTCTCCTCGGCGAGGACGCGCTCGATGATTTCAGCGGTTTGCTCCCAGTGGAGCACGCCGGCCGCCTCCGCCGCCCTCCGTGCGTACGGCTTGAGGATACCGGCGCGCACATCGCCCGTCTTGTAGACGCGGTGGCCAAACCCCATGATGCGCTCTTTGCGGGCGAGAGCATGACGCAACCATGACTCCGCCTGCTCCGGTCCTCCCGCGGCTTCCAGAATTTCCATCACCTTCTCGTTGGCCCCTCCGTGCAGCGGACCTTTGAGAGCGCCGATGGCGGCTACGATGGCGGAATGCAGGTCGGCCAGTGTCGAGCAGGCTACCCGTGCGGCGAAGGTCGAGGCGTTGAATTCGTGTTCGGCATAGAGGATCAGCGAAACATCCAAAGCGCGTACGGTGTCGAAGGAGGCTTCCTCGCCGCGCAGCATATAGAGAAAGTTGGCAGCGTTGCCGAGTTCCCGGCGGGCCGGCACCGCCTCCATGCCCCGACTCAGGCGGTAGTGGGCGGCCACGGCCACGGGAATTTGGGCCACGAGTCGCTCCGCCTTGCGCAGATTGGATTCATGGGCGCCGTCTTCGGTTTCCGGGTCGTAATGAGCCAGGATGCTGACGGAGGTGCGCACCACGTCCATCGGCGAGATTGCCGGCGGCAGAACACGCAGCAGATCGAGCAAGGGATGCGGCAAGCTTCGAGCCGCGGCCAGACGGCGCTGGAAACTGGCCAGCTGGAAGCGATTGGGCAGGTTGCCATGCAGCAGCAGGAAAGCCACCTCATCGAAGCCCGCGTTTTCCACCAGTTCTCCAACTGGATAGCCGCGGTAGCGTAGCCCGCCCTCAATCGTGGAGACCGCCGTCTCACCCGCGATGACCCCCTCCAGCCCGGGAGAGTAAATGGGTTCGCTCATGGGACACTCCTCGTGGGCAAAGATTACTTGCGTCCGACCACTCCCAGGGAGCAATCCGGGTGCCGTCGTGTGGAACACCTTCGCCCCCTCGCTGAACTCTTCTTTTTTGCGGATCCTCATCAGTACCGAAAGTGGCAAAAGATCCCTGCCATGCGCCGGAACCGCACAGCGCTTTTCCAGGAACGCACAATCGAGTCCGCGCGGCGCCGACGAAATCGGCGGGGACAACCGTGTTTCTCCGTCCAAAAAATCTACCTGGGAGAGATACAAAGAAAAAGCTCTCCGGCATGGAGCGTGCTATCTCCAGGAGGGGAGGTCCACTCGAGTCAAGCGCCAAAGAGGAGCCGGCCATGCGAAGCGAAATCGATCTCGCCGAGTACATGCGGGAAATTCGCCGGGAGGTCTGTCGTTACTGTGTTGAGTGCCCTCCGGGCGGCCCCCCCTGTGCTCCGCGGGGAAAATGGTGTGGTATCGAGTATTTTTTTCCGGAGCTGATCGACGCGATCCACGGAGTACGGAGCAAATGGGTCCTGCCGTATCTGTTGAACAATCGCCGCCGGATCTGCGAACACTGCGTTAACTGGGACTCCGCTTGCTGTCCTTGCCCGCTGCATTCACTCGCACCGTTAATCGTTCGCGCGGTCAAGAACGTCGATGAGCGCCGAGCGCTTCGATTGCATGTTTCCGAGCCTGAAGCGTAAGCGAAGGATCGAATTGCTCTTCCCTTACGCTTCAGGCTCGGAAACGACTCTAGGGGAGGGATCGCGATGGACATTCAAGAGAGCTTTCATCGCATCCTGGAACAGAGGCATGCGGTGAGCCGTTCATTCTTCACGGGGCCTTGAGTGGCTGTCCCGAGGTACGGTTGATTTTCTGGGGGACAGAGGGGGCAGGGCCTCCGGTGGAACCTTCTAGCTCGCCGCAGATGTTGTGCGCGCCCTTGGCGATGTACGCGCAATTCACCAGCGACCTCTTGCGGACGCTCCGCGAGTTTCATGGTGCGGACTGGAACCCGGAGTTGATGGAACAATGGAAGTTGGCCATCGAGCGCGTCGGTCAGGCCATCTTCGCGGCTTACCAGAAATCGGTTCCGAGTTGAATGATGTGTTCCGTTGTGTGTGAGGGCAGTCGATGTTTCCCATTGTCGAGAGCGCGTTTCTTGCTCCGGATATCAAACGGTTCGTGATCGAGGCGCCGCGCATCGCTCGAAAACGCCAGGCCGGCCAATTCGTCATCGTGCGCGTGCATCCACGCGGTGAGCGCATTCCTCTTACCATCGCGGACGGCGACGCCGCTCGCGGTACGATCACGCTCATCGTCCAGGGCATCGGCAAAACGACGAAGCTGATGAACATGCTCGAAGCGGGCGATGCTTTGCTCGATGTGGTCGGGCCGCTGGGCAAGCCGTCGGAGATCAAGAACTTCGGCACCGTCGTCGTCATCGGCGGCGGCGTTGGCGCGGCCATCGCCTATCCGACGGCCAAGGCCATGCACCAAGCCGGAAACCATGTGATTTCCATTTTGGGCGGGCGCTCCCGCGATCTGGTGATCCTTGAAGAAGAGATTCGCGCCATCAGCGACGAGGTCTTTCTCACGACCGATGATGGCAGTTATGGCCTCAAGGGATTGGTAATCGACCCCTTGAAAGAGATGTTGGAAGCCGGGCCCCCCATCGGCCTGGTCCTGGCGATCGGGCCGGTGCGCATGATGCAGGCTGTGGCCGAGGTTACGCGCCCCTATCGAGTGCCCACGGTAGTCAGCCTCAACTCGTTGATGGTGGACGGCACCGGCATGTGCGGGGGGTGTCGAATCATCACCTCCGAGGGTGCGAAATTCGCCTGCGTGGACGGCCCCGAGTTCGACGCGCACATCGTGGACTTCGACATCCTCGCCCGGCGGAACCGGACCTACGCCGACCGCGAGTCGGAGGAGTTGCGGGAGTTCCGCGAACACGCCGAGGAGTTTGTGCAGGAGGTCCGCGAGTCGTGCCGGCTTGAGGCCGCCCACCCGGAAGTTCGTCACATTGTGGAGAAGGTCTGATGAGCGAGAAGAAAATGTCGCCCAAGGAACGGATGAAGATCCCGCGCCAACCGATGCCGGAGGAGCCGGCCGAACAGCGGCGATGCAGCTTCACCGAAGTCAACCGAGGGCTGACCGTCCTGGGCGCGACGACGGAAGCCATGCGCTGCCTGGAGTGCGTCAAACCCCATTGTCAGCAAGGTTGCCCCGTCCACGTCAACATTCGGGCCTTTGTCCATCTCATCGAGCAAGGCGACTTTCTGGCTGCGGCTGCCAAGATCCGTGAGGATAATGTCCTGCCGGCCATCACTGGCCGGGTCTGCCCCCAAGAAACGCAGTGTGAAGAGTGTTGTATCCTGGGCAACAAGTTTGAACCTCTCGGCATCGGCTACCTGGAACGTTTCGTGGCCGACTACGAGCGCGAGCACGGGGAGTTCGGACTGCCCGCCAAAGCTCCGCCCACGGGCAAGAAGGTCGCCATCGTCGGCAGTGGGCCAGCCGGCCTGAGCGCCGCAGGCGACCTGGTGCGCTGGGGCCATGCCGTCACCGTTTTCGAAGCGTTGCACGAGATTGGCGGTGTGCTCCTCTACGGCATCCCCGAGTTCCGTTTGCCCAAGGAGATCGTCCGCCACGAGATCAACGTGCTGCGGCAGATGGGTATCGATTTCCAGACCAATGTCGTCATCGGCAAGACTGTCACCATCGACGAGCTGCTCAACGAGGAGGGCTACCATGCCATCCTCATCGCCACCGGCGCCGGATTGCCCAAGTTCCTTGGCGTGCCGGGAGAGCACCTCAACGCGGCGTACTCGGCCAACGAATTTCTGACCCGAGTGAATCTCATGAAGGCCAACGACCGGACTTTCGATGAGCCGGTTTTCGATTGCCGGGGCAAGGACATTGCGGTCGTCGGTGGGGGCAATACCGCGATGGACGCCGTCCGCACCGCTTGCCGTCTCGGCGCCCGCACGAGCTACCTGATCTACCGGCGCTCCGAGACCGAGATGCCCGCCCGCGCCGAAGAAGTGAAACACGCCAAGGACGAGGGGATTCAATTCCTCTGCCTAACCAACCCTGTCGCTTTTTTGGGAGACGAACAGGGACGGCTCAGTGGCGTGCGTTGCATCAAGATGGAGTTGGGAGAGCCGGATGAATCCGGCCGGCGCGCGCCCGTTCCCGTGCAAGGCTCGGAGTTCGATCTTCCCATTCAGATGGCCGTCATCGCGCTGGGGACGGGCGCCAATCCCTTGGTCCAATCGACGACCCCCGATCTGAGGACGAACCGCAAGGGTTACATCGCGGCCGATCCGGAGACGCTGCGTACCTCGAAACGCGGCGTGTTCGCCGCGGGCGACATTGTCACCGGCTCGGCCACCGTGATCTTGGCCATGGCCGCCGGGCGGAAGGCGGCCAAATCGATCGATGAGTATCTTCGGCAGGAGTTGGTGGAGTAAGCGAAGCCATTGTAGGGTGGGCCGACGAAGGAGGCCCACCACACCGCCGCTGGTGGGCCTCGAAAACTCGGCCCACCCTACAACCGTTAACCGCTTCGCGCTGCCTCCTTGGGGAACGAGCTTTCAAACCACTGGTGGATCGCTTGCGTTTCAACACGAGCGTGGTCGTCCAGCGACTCCCAAAGCTGCCACCCGTAGATGAACACATCTCTTAGCACGATTTTGTTGATACCTTCCTCCAGATCGAGGGCGAATTGCAAACTGTTATCGAAATCCGCGCACTGTCGGCAAATCTTGTCATGTTCCGCTCGGAGACGCGCCACCAACTCATGGCCTTCCGGATTGTCCTGCTCAAGAAGCGAAAACAACGTCTCTTCCTCTTCTTCCGAATGGCAGGTGAACTCCGTGCTAAAGTACTTGTTGATTTCGCGGAGTTTGAAGAGGACCTGTCGAACGTCCTCGGTTTTCCGATACATTAGACAACTCACGGTCTCTTTGAGGGCCTGCATCCGGTCCAGCACGAGCCGATGATCTTGTTCGATGGTGTTGAGTGCGGCCATAACTTTCGTAGCGTCCATCGTAACTTCCTCCCTCTGTGCCTGATTTAGGACCTCTAATCAATTGAACCGCCAAGGCGCCAAGAACGCCAAGAGAAGAAAGAGAGAAGAAGAGATAATTAGCCACAGATAAATACGCATGGACACGGCTAAGAAGAGCACATGAATTCTTTGATCTGAGTTCATTCGGGTTCAACTATGGCTCATTTCTCTTTCTTCTCTTGGCGTTCTTGGCGCTTTGGCCGTTGATTCTTGATACCGCTTCTTAGGCATCGACCGCAATGGATCGTCGAGGCGATTTACCAACTCTGGAGCAGCCGCATGTAGTTGGCACGCTCGTAGGCTTTCGGATCGGCGCAGCGTGCCAGGCTCATGCTCCCTCGCATTTGCGCCAGCGAATCGTAAGCATGTTCTTCCAGCCAGTGGGCCATCCCTTCGCGCACTTCCTTCAAATAGGCCGGGCCGCGTTGCAACAGGGCTGAGACGATCTGGACCCCGTCGGCTCCCGCCATCACCGCCTTGATCGCGTCGGCGGCCGTGTGGACGCCGCCCGTGGCTGCCAGCGAGGCCCGCACCTTCCCGTGCAACAACGCCAGCCAGCGCAGCCGTAAGAGCAAATCTGATGCTGTGGATAGGTTGACGCGCAATGTCCGTAATTCCTCAATATCGATGTCCGGCTGGTAAAAACGGTTGAACAGCACCAGGGCGTTCACGTTGAAGTTGTCCAGCTGTTTGGCGAAATTCGCAATCGATGAATAGAACGGCGATAGCTTGACGGCGATGGGGATGGTCAGGGTGTCGCGGACCGCCTGGACAACCCGCAGGGCGCGGGACTCTACTTGCTCGCCAGTCTCGTCGGGGTTGGCTGCCAGGTCGTAGATGTTCAACTCCAGTCCATCGGCTCCAGCCTGCTCGATCAATCCGGCGTAGGCGAGCCAGCCTCCCTCAGTGGTACCGTTGAGTGAAGCAATGACCGGCACGGATACCACCCGTTTGAGCAGGTAGATCTGCTCCAGGTACTCGTCCGTGCCCAGGGCGAACTCGGCCGGCTGCGGGAAGTAGCTCATCGCCTCAGCAGCGGCATGATCCGTATGCTCGATCGCGCGCGTGAAATACAGCTCCTCGTTGACGATCTGTTCCTCGAAGAGCGAGTGCATTACGAGGAGCGGAGCGCCCGCGTCCTCCAGGCGTCTGACAGTGTCGAGGTTATCCACCATGGGCGATGCGCCCGGGATCAACGGGTGCGGCAGCTTGAAACCCATGTAGGTCGTGGAAAGGTCCATGGGGCGTCCTCCTATTTCTGCCCGTTGCCGTTGGTCGAGGCGGCATGCTCTGTCGAGCAGGGGAGAGTGATGTGGGCCAATTGTTCGTAGAGGGCGATGCGCCGCGTGGATTGGGCACGGGCCGCTGCCGCCAGGCGGCGGAAGCGCTCGGCGTCAATCTTCTCCACCATGCGGAAGCGCGCCTCGTTCCGCATGTATTCTTCCACCGTTTTCTTGCCCGGCAGCATATCCAGGACCAAGGGCGGCTCACCCCGCTCGACGCGGCGCGGGTCGTAGCGGTACAGCGGCCAAACGCCCGAGCCGACGGCCAACTTCTGCTGCTCCAGGCCAAAGCGCAGGTCGTAGCCGTGGGCGATGCAATGGCTGTAGGCAATAATCAGCGCAGGGCCATCATAACTCTCGGCTTCCTGGAAGGCCTGGACGGTCTGGCTATCCTTGGCCCCGAAGGCGACCGAAGCGACGTAGACGTGGCCATAGCTCATGGCCATCAGTCCGAGATCCTTTTTGGGGATCTCCTTGCCGGCCGCGGCGAATTTTGCTGCGGCCCCCAGCGGCGTGCTCTTGGATGCCTGACCGCCCGTGTTGGAGTACACCTCCGTATCCAGCACCAGGATGTTTACCTTGTGGTGCATCGACAGCACATGGTCCAGGCCGCCGTAGCCGATGTCGTAGGCCCAGCCGTCGCCGCCGATCAACCAGACGCTCTTGGGAGTCAGGTAATCGGCCAGCAGATCCAGCCGCCGCGCCTCCGGCGATTCTATCCCCGCCAGCTTCGCGCGCAGGGCGACCACCCGGCCGCGCTGGGCTACGATGCCGCTTTCGTGGGTTTGATCGGCGCTGAGGATCTCACGCACCAGCTGCTCCGGCAATCGAGAAGCGAGGCGATTAAGCAAGCCGACCGCCTGGCGGTTCAGGCTCTCCACGCTCAGCCGCATGCCCAGGCCGAACTCGGCTGTGTCCTCGAACAGCGAGTTGTTCCAGGCCGGCCCGCGGCCCTCGGCGTTCTTCGTGTACGGCGTCGTCGGCAGGTTGCCGCTGTAGATGGACGAGCAGCCGGTCGCGTTGCCGATCAGCGCTCGATCGCCGAATAGTTGGGTTAATAGCTTCAAGTAGGGCGTCTCGCCGCAGCCGGCGCAGGCACCGGAGTACTCGAAGAGCGGTAGCGCAAACTGGGAAGCCTTGACATCGATGTGCGCCGATCGATCGCGCGGCGGATCGGGGAGGCCGAGGAAGAAGTCGTAATGTTTCTTCTCCGCCTCCAGTACCGGCAACAGCGGAGCCATGTTGATCGCTTTGTGCTTCGGGTTGGCCTTGTCCTTGGCGGGGCACACCATGACGCACAAGTTGCAACCCGTGCAATCCTGCGGAGCTACCTGGATGGTGTACGAACATCCCTTGAACTCCGCGGCCTTATAGGGCATCGACTGGAAGCCCCCAGGGGCCGTGTCCAAGTGGTGCGGCTCGTACACCTTGGCGCGGATGGCCGCGTGCGGGCAGACGAAGGCGCACTTGTTGCACTGGATGCAGATCCCGGGATCCCAGATGGGCACTTCGTCGGCGATGGTCCGCTTCTCCCATTTGGTGGTACCCGTCGGCCAGGTACCATCGACGGGGAAGGCCGAGACGGGCAGTAGGTCGCCCTTGCCCGCCATCATCACCGCCGTCACCCGCTGGACGAATTCCGGCGCCGCCTCGGATACCAACGGCGGCCGGGTCGCAGTCGCCGTCACTTTGTCCGGCACCGAAACCTCATACAGGTGGGACAGCGTGTGATCGATCGCCGCGAAATTGCGGCGGACGATCTCCTCGCCCTTTTTGCCGTAGGTCTTCTCGACCGCCTTCTTGATCTGCCGGATGGCCTCGTCGCGCGGCAGGACGCCGGACACCGCGAAGAAGCAGGTTTGCATGATCGTGTTGATTCGCCCCCCCATGCCGGTGTCCTTGGCCACCTTCAGGGCGTCGATCACGTAAAAGCGGAGGTGCTTGTCGAGGATTTGCTCCTGCACTTCGCGCGGCAGATGGTCCCACACCTCCTCCGGCCTATAGGGAGAGTTGAGCAGGAAGACGGCACCGGGTGCCGCGTACTCGAGGACGTCGATTTTTTCCAGGAAATTGAACTGGTGGCAGGCGACGAAGTTCGCGGAGCTGATCAGGTAGGGCGAGCGGATTGGCCGAGGTCCGAAGCGCAGGTGAGAGATCGTCATCGCTCCCGATTTTTTGGAATCGTAGACGAAGTACCCCTGCGCGTAGTTGTCGGTCTCCTCGCCGATGATCTTGATCGAGTTCTTGTTGGCCCCGACCGTGCCGTCGGCGCCCAGGCCGAAGAACACCGCCCGCACTACATCATCGGCCTCGATGCCGAATGCCGGATCGTAAGGCAGCGAAGTGTGCGTCACATCGTCCACGATGCCGACGGTGAAATGGTTCTTCGGAGTGGGCCGGGCCAGCTCGTCGAAGACGGCCTTGGCCATCGCGGGGTTGAATTCCTTGGACGACAGCCCATAACGTCCGCCGATAACGCGCGGCGGAGAGGCGAATTTATCGATCCCCTGCTCGGCGGCCTCATGGAGGGCCGTCACCACGTCGAGGTAAAGCGGCTCACCGAGAGCGCCCGGCTCCTTGGTCTTTTCCAGGACGGCGATGGCTCGTGTTGTCTTCGGTAGGGCGGCGATGAAATCCGGTAACGAGAACGGGCGATAGAGCCGGACCTTGAGGACGCCGACTTTCTCCCCCTTGCTGTTCAGGTATTCCGCCGTCTCTTCGGCCGTTTCCGCGCCCGAACCCATAAGGACCACGACGCGCTCGGCCTCGGGGTGGCCAGCGTAGTCGAACAGGTGATAGCGGCGCCCCGTGCGCGAGGCGAAGTCGTCCATGACTTGCTGGACGATGCCGGGCAGGCGCAGGTAGTAGGGGTTGACGGCCTCGCGGGCCTGGAAAAACGTGTCGGGGTTCTGGGCGGTGCCGCGCAGGATGGGGTGATCTGGGGTCAAGGCCCGGCGGCGATGGGCGGCGATCAACCCCTCGTCCATCATCGCTTGCAGGTCCTCATCGCTCAGCTCCTCGATTTTGGCGACCTCGTGGGACGTGCGGAAGCCGTCAAAAAAATGCAAGAACGGCACGCGCGCCCGCAGCGTCGCCGCTTGGCCGATGCAGGCGAAGTCATGAGCCTCCTGCACCGAGTTGGAGCAGAGCAGGGCGAGGCCGGTCTGACGGCAGGCCATGACATCGGACTGATCGCCGAAAATGGACAGAGCGTGGGGCGCCACGGTCCGTGCGGCCACGTGCATGCAAAAACTGGTCAGCTCTCCCGCGATCTTGTACAGATTGGGGATCATGAGCAACAGACCCTGCGACGCGGTGAACGTCGTTGACAGACTGCCTGCTTGCAGGGCGCCGTGGACGGCGCCGATGGCGCCGGCCTCCGACTGCATCTCGGTGACCTCGGGCACGGCGTTCCAAATGTTCGGCCTGTGGTGGGCGGACCATTCGTCGCACCATTCGCCCATCGGCGATGAGGGCGTGATGGGATAAATAACGATAACTTCGTTGGTCCGATAAGCCACCGACGCGGCGGCCTCGTTAGCGTCCAGGGTGATCATGCTCGTGGTACTCCACTCCATCCGGGCGCACGGCGTATAGGCAAGCGATGTGCCAAGCAGCGCGTTCGAGCGAGAAAACGGCCTTTTGCGGCCATTCCGAGCGGTTCTGTCGGCTCGATGGAGACGGGTGATGCGAAACGGATCGGCGTTCGCGGCCGGGAAGTGTGCGGTTACGGAAGGATACTGAGCGATCCAGGCTCATCCGCCAGCGGGTAGTATGGTGGATGTGGCCCGGCCGAATGTCGCGGTATGCCAAACACGGATACGGCCCTCAGGAATGGATCGAAAGTGCTTGGGGGGAACGCGGTGAATCGCCTGCATCAAATCGTCCTCATCGTCTCGACGGTTCTGGGTTCATGGCTCGGAATGCAGGCGGTTCATGAATCCGGCCATGTCCTTGGCGCGTGGCTGACCGGCGGCAGAGTCGCTCGTGTCGTCCTGCACCCGTTAACCATCTCGCGGACGGACCTGGAGCATAACCCGAATCCCCTCGTCGTCGTCTGGGCCGGCCCTCTTATCGGCATAATGGGACCGCTGCTGGCCTGGACCATCGCGGCCTCCATTCGGCTCTGGGGCGCCTTCGTGCTGCGGTTCTTCGCGGGTTTTTGTCTGCTCGCCAATGGATTGTACATCGGCGTCGGCTCGTTCGACTCGATCGGCGACTGCGGCGAGATGCTCCGGCATGGCTCGGAGATGTGGCACCTCTGGCTGTTTGGCGCGCTCACGGCGCCTGCCGGCCTCTGGCTCTGGCACAACCAAGGGCGATACTTTGGCCTCGGTCCCGCTCGGGGGCAAGTCAACCGTGGCGTGGCGTATGGCAGTTTGGTGGTCTGCGTCGGATTGCTCGTGTTCGGATTTTGGGTTGATGGAGAATAGCCCGGCACACTGCTGCATCCAGCATCAGCGGGTCCGATTCTCTGGTTTCTCTGGTTCCCAAACTCCGTTTGGGAACCCACTTCGCGAAACTCTGTTTCGCGTGAACCCTCACACGCTAGCGAGGGCGGTGCGAAACGGAGTTTCGCGGACGGCGTTCCCAAACGGAGTTTGGGAACGAGATGACGAGATGGCGAGATGAGCGAGATGAGCGGTGCAAAAACCCCGCTGATCCATCGGGAACAGCGGGGCGGTACAGAAAAATGCATCTGCTGATTAGCGGTTTCGTTCTTCCCCGGGCGCGTTCGGCTTTTCCTTTTCTTTCAGTTTTTTCAACGCGCGCTCCAAAGTTTCGATCAACTGCTGATCGTCGGTTTTCTCGCTGAGTTTCTTCAACGCCGACTCTGCCTGGGATAACAGTTCGTTGGCACTTCTCGTTCGCCGCGTTGACTCCACCTCCTTATCTAACGCTGCCTTGAGATGTTCGCGATCCAAGAGAAGCTGTCGGCGTGCATCCTTTAAATCGGCCGAGTTTCGCCCTATTTGGCCGCGCACCGCGTCTGGCCGTACTTCGGCACTCGTAGGCGGTATCGCGCTTCGTCCTTTTTCTTTTTGGACGCGGGCCTCCTCCTCCAATGCTTTGACGCGCTCCTTCGTGGCCCGAAGCTCCTTCCGCAACGACTCGATTTCCAGACGCAGCGCATCGAAATCGTCCGTCTGCGGCCGGCTCGCCTCGCTCCTCGTGTACCCCAAGCGTCTCGGCTCTTCCGCCGTGCCCCGGTAGGTCAATCCGGTCGTGCCAATACCGGCCGCCAGCATCAGCGTGGCGGCGCAAACGGTAATCTTGAGCTTGCTCAAAAACATGGCTTTCATCACCCCTTCGGTTAGTGCCAACACCTTCGCCGGGATGGATCCGGCTGATAACACCGTCTTCACGGTCGATGCCCTCAGGCACGCGGATGCCGCACTTGGCGCCATTACCGCCGCCAGGGCGACTCCCGAAATCGCCATTCCGTGCCGCGATAATCGCTTCGCCAACATCTTCTTCGCGTGCGCCAGCCGCCAGGAGAGCGTCCCTTCGGGCATGCCGAGCAAGCGTGCCACTTCCTTGCGGCTCCTTCCTTCCAGCTCGCACAAAACAACCGGGACTCGGTACTTGTCGGGCAGACGGCTTAGCTCGTGGTCCAGCTGCGCTAATAACTCCTCGTGGGTGCTGTCCGCGGATGTTTCAGAGCGCGGCATTTCACTGGCCTGTTTCTCTCGCGCTCGGTGTTTCGCGTTCATGGTCCGTGCCTTCATCGCCGTTCGGTAGGCGACTCCGTAGAGCCAGTTGGCCAGCAGCTCCCGCGACCGCAGCGAGGCAGCCTTGCGCACCAACACGAGAAACGTGGCCTGGAAAGCGTCCTCGGCATCATGGGCGTTGCGCAGCACGCGCCGGCACACGCCGAGGACCATCGGGCCGTGGCGGCGCACCAGGGCCTCGAAGGCAGTCTCATCACAGCCAGCCAAGAACAACTCCAGCAGCTGCCCGTCGGCGGGGCCGTCGCCTTGTTGCAGAAGGGCCGCTCGACGCAGATGTCGGATGACCGTTTTCATTCCCTCATCCTTCGGTCGACGATGCCTGTCTCTCTCTTATACTGCCCGGAGCACCACCGGCGCGTTGATTTTTTTGCCGGCAGGACGGTGAAATTGTCCGCACTTCCAACACGTCGATCAAATGGGTCAAGCAGAAGACCTCGTAGACCGCGGTGGCGACATTATTCAGGACCAACGCCCCTCCTCGCGCACGCAGCTCCTTGTTCAAGACGGCGAGGGCGCCCAACCCATCGGCGGTCGGGCATCGCACGCCGCCCAGGTCCAGATGAATGACCGGAGCGCCTGGCTCTTCGAGGCGTCGGTGGACGATGCCGAGACTCTGTGCGGTCAGCACCTCATCCGAGAGTTGAAGCAGGGTTATGTTTTGGACACGCTGCATGGCGGACCTCCTCGATGATTGGCACTCCGGGTAAGGTCAAACAGATGCCTATCCTAAGACATTTCGTCTGAGAAATCAAGACATTTTGTCTGAGGCACGGACGGCGCAAATAAGGGTGAGTGCGAGGACTTACAAAGTCCGGCCCCATCTTCGCCCCATGGCGAATCTATTGTGGGGAACAGGCAACGAGATGCAATTTTTTGGGGCGATGCCGGTCTGGTTCAAGGGCAAGTCGTCCCCGATCCATGACGAAATGGCAATTCGTTGCAGGGTTTCTAGCAGGCAGGTTGAAGCGCCCACACCAGCGCCCCTCTGTCCGGCCCACACCGGCGGCAGAACCAACCCTTCATCCGTTTAGGCCGGCGGTACTTGTGATGCCGCATGCCGCAGCCCTCACATGTCGCCTGCCAACGTCCCTGGGGCATGTCCGGCTCGTTCGAGAGACGCTCCGGCTTCGCCCCCACGCGCAGGCACATCGCCTTCCATACGGCATCGTGACCGTGTCCCGGTCCGACCAGCGCGTGGGCAATCTCATGCAGGAGCGTGTCCCGGATCAGGACCAGGGTGTTCCGCTCGACAAAATGGCGCGATAGCTCGATGACTTTTGGATCGTAGCGGCAACAGCCCATTTGCCTTTTACTGCGATTAAAGGCGAACGACCAATCTCTCAGGCCGTAGGCGGTGAGCAGGCGGCAGGCCAGTTCGCAGGCCTGGAGGCAAGAAGGCGAAAAGCCTTTCGTCATCGTTGACATGGCTTCTCCGTTGAAAGCGTGGAAGGCGATCTTCCTTACTTTGTCGTGTGGCGCGGCCCTGGTCAAGAGAATCCGGATGCGCCCGCACAAGCACAGCCGAAGATATTTCAGCTCGCGGGGCGGGCCTCCTGCGTCGGTCCCATACGCACAAACTTCTACAAAGCGTCGCTAACCGAGAATCTAGCGTAGGGATTCCAATGGCCGCACGCGCATGGCCGACAATGCGGGGAGCAAACCGCCGATATTGCCCATGAGCAGCGAGAAGGCGAGACCACCGAGCAAGATTTTGCTATCGACAACCAATTTGAACACCACGCTTCGGCCGCCTCCGCCCGAGCCGCTACTGATGATGCTCGACGCGCTCCAGCCATCCACCATCCAGCCGAGCAAACAGCCGATAGCGCCGCCGATCAGCGCCAATAGAAGCGATTCCAGAAAGAACGATTCGAGGATTTGCCACCGTGCATATCCCAGAATGCGCAGCACGCCGATATCTTTTTGGCGCTGGCTGATGGCGGCGAACATGGTGTTCATAACGCCGAGCACGCCGCCCAGGGCCATGACGCTGGCGACTGCCAGCGCGGCATAGAGGAAGGACTGGTTCGTGCCGTTCAGCTTCTCGTAATACGCCGTCTCCACCTGCGCGGCCACGGCGGGCTTGAAATTGTCCGAGAGATCCTGAGCGGCGCGGCGGGCCGCGTCGGTGTCGGCGGTGCGGAGGACGACCGTCGAATAGCTCGGCTTACCGAACTTCTCGCCGACGATCTGCTGCTTGGCCCAAATTTCGGAATCGAACGTCGAACCGCTCGATTGCAGGATGCCGACGACAATCCATTGCCGCTCGGCCATCGGGAAAACATCGCCGACTTCCAGCGATGGCTTGCCCTGATCTGTGCCGAGCACGCGCGCGATGCCTTCTCCGAGAACAACTTGAACAGCCTGTTCGCCCGTCGTGCTGCCCGGCAGCGGTTGGACGCCGGCTTGCGTGAACCAGGCGCCGCCGGGATGGAGAGCGATGTTGTGGACTCGCCCCGTGCGTGCCGGGTCCATCAACCCGCGCACTTGCAAAAAGCGACGCTGCTGGCCGCCCGGCTTCGCGTTCTGGATGGGCTGATTGACGACAAGGTAAACCTCCCAACTGATCAACGGCTCACCCTTCTCATCTTTGACGATGGCCGGGTACTGGTTGAGGGTGGTGATGTCGCCGTAGCCGAGACTGCTGACAGATTCTTCGGTGGCTCCGTCGGAAAGGACCAGGACGTTGACGGTTTGGCCGCTGGCCTGGGTCAGTTCAAATAAGCCGTTGACGAACGCGAGCATCATCACAAGTAGGGAGACCACCACGGTGAAGGCCAACGCGGTCAACAGAGTTGTCGGCCAACGGACGAAGAGGTTGCGCAGATTGTAGCCGAGCGGAATGCGACGCAACACGCCAAGAAACTGCAATAGCAGCACGAGCGTCAGCCCGCACCCCAGCAGCAGCATCAGGGCGACGGCAACAGCGATCAAACCACCGAAGCCGACCACCAGAATCAACAGGATCTTGACGAGAATGCTCATGAGCCGAAACCGTCCTCAAGCCAACTTGGCGAACACTTGCGCGACCCGCACGCTGCGCGCCGACCAGGCGGGCACGATGCTGCCGACCAGGGCGGTCAGTCCGCCGATCATTGGCCCCCACCACAAAGCGTCGAGCGGGACACGGAAGGGCGGGAAGAAGGCGATCGGAAAGCGCAGGCCGCCCATGACCTTGTTGATGACGAGCCAAGTGCCGCAGGCGCTCACGAAGCCGGAGACGGTGCCGATCAACACGGCCTCGGCTAACACCATGAGCATGATCGGCGTCGGCCCAAAGCCAAGGACCTTGAGCACCGCCATCTCGGTGCGGCGTTCGCGGACGCTGATGCTGATTGCCGTGGCCATCACCAGAGACAGCACCGCGAGTATGGCCGGCACCAAGAGCCAACGCATGCCCCACAGCATATCGCGGTAGGCATCCAGGAAAGCCGCGATGCCCGACGATGCGGTTTCCATCTTGACGGCAGGATCGGTGAATGACGACGAACTACCGATTTGATCGGCCAGTTGTCCGTAAGTCACCGTGTCCGGGATTTGCAGCCATACCAAGTTGAGCGATTTCCGCGCCAAGGGATGCGGCTTGCCGTTCTTCCGCTCGTAGGCGTCCAGGGCGTTATTGAGGCGGTCGCGGTGCATCAGGCCGAACAGCGTCAGCCGGCCCTCCGGCAGGGTCGCGTAAATTTCGCAGTCATCAAGGTCGATGCCCAGGTAGTTGATGCTGAATAGCGAGATGCGCTCGCCGACTTGCTTGTTGATCCGCCGGAGGCAATCGCGTCCCAGGATGATGCGGCGTTTATCTTCTTGCACGGCTCGAATGGCGTCTTCCAAATCCGCCCGTTCTTGATCGGAAATGTCGCGGAAATCTTCCATCATGGGCAGCACTTTCGCCGGGTCCACGCAGAAGAAGAAAATCAGGTTCTCGCGGCTCTTTTTGGCGTCGAGCGTGGCGCCGTAAAATTGCCAGCTCATGATGTTCTGCGGTTTGACGTCGCCAGGCTTGACGGCCGCGCCATCTTGCAGGATGCGCTCGTAGGAGAGAGGCATCTGGCTGGGAATCTGCCAACGCTCGGTGACGATGGCCTTGAAGTCCTTGGTGCGTTCGGTCGTCACCAAGTCCAAGAGCCACAGCACGCTCCAGATTGAGATGATCGACAACACGAGCTTCATCGTGGCCGCGCTCATCAACATCGTTCGCAGCGGATTGCGGCGCAGGCTCTTGAAAATCAGCCGAAGATACGGCGCCCAAACATAAGCGAGGACAACGCCGAACAGGAACAAGGCGACGCCGATAACGTTCCAGGGACTATCCAGGAAGGCCATCAACCAATCGTCGAGATAATGCGGCATGAGCAACTCTACCTTAAAGTCCGTAGTCCATAGCAAAAGACAACCAAGGGATTTTGCTACGGACTACGGACTATGGACTACGGACTGCCGGTCCGTTTCACCGACGAGTCGCCCCTTGTCGAGATGGAGGACGCGCGCGGCGCGGGCGGCGGCGCGGGGATCGTGCGTCACCATGACGATCGTCTTGTGCAGACTCTTTTGCAGAGCGCCAAGCAAGTTCAAAATCTCTTCGGCCGAGCGTGCATCCAGATCGCCGGTCGGTTCGTCGGCGACGATGAGGGTCGGATCAGTGACGATGGCGCGGGCGATGCCGACGCGCTGCTGCTGGCCGCCGGAGAGCTGGCCGGGTCGATGCCGTAGCCGATCGGACAGTCCCACCAGATCGAGGGCGGTCGTCACTTGCTGGCGGCGCTGCGACGCTGACAAGGGCAACAACAACAAGGGTAGTTCCACGTTTTCGTAGGCGGTCAGGACTGGCAGCAGATGGTAGAACTGGAAGACAAAGCCGACGTGCCGCGTGCGCCAGGCGGCGAGCTTGCCCTCGCTCATGCCGCTGATGAGCTGATCGCCGACGCGAATGATCCCCCGGCTCGGCGTGTCGAGTCCGGCGATTAGGTTCAACAGCGTCGTCTTGCCCGAACCGCTCGGCCCCATGAGCGCGAGAAACTCGCCCTCGGCCACCTCCAGGTTCAAGCCGTTGAGTACATCGATTTGCTCGCTGCCGCGGCGGAAATATTTGTGCAGATCGTGGACTTCAACGATGGGTTCCATGCTAATTGCTGCTCTCTTACAGGCACCTTCAAAGGATCGCCAAGGACATCAAGGACAAAAATGACAAAAAGGACAAAAATTGTGATTTTATTTTTTGTCCTTTTTGTCCTTGGTGTACTTTGCGGTTCATTTGTTGACGGCGGAGTTGAGGAATGACACCAACACGCTCATTTCCGGTTTCAGATACTTGCCGACCTCCTCGGAAGGGATCTCGACTTTGACGCGCACGTTGATGGCGCCTTTGGAACGGTCGGCGATCGGCATCAATCGGATGACCCGTCCGTTGTAGCCGCGGGAGTGGTTTTGGCGGAACGGTTCATGATTCTGAAACGCCTCCGGCATGACGGTGCAGTGCTGCCGCTCTCGGATGCGGGCGATGTCCCGTTCCTGGATGGATAGATCGATTTCCAGATCGCCCAGGTCGGCCATTTCGCAGAGGGCGACGGAGATGCTAAAGGCCAGGGGATTGACGACGTTGCCTTTCTCGGCCTTTTTGGTGAGGATGTGTCCAGAGATGGGCGCCCGGATGACGCAGTCTCGGAGGCGCTTATGCGCCTTGGCAACGTCGGCTTTGGCCGCCTTCCAATCGGCCTCGGCCGCCTTTCGGCGCTCCTCGCGCGGTCCGTCTTTCATTAGCTCATAAGCGAAACGCAGACGATCGACGCGCCCCTTCATGGCATCGCGGGCGAATTTGGCCTGCTCGTAATCCTTCGGCGTCAGAGCGGCGGTGCCCATCAGTCGTTGATCGCGGCGCAAGTCGCGGTCGAGCTGCTGGAAGGTGGCCTCGGCTTCCCGCAATTCGTTCAGCGACGCCTGAACCTCTTTCTCTCGATTGCACTTGGATTCCTCGAATCGCTGCTCGGCGGCTTTGCACGAGGCCACGGCACGATCGTATTCAGCCTGATAGTCCTCGGTCTCCAGCCAGGCGAGCGGCTCTCCCTCCTTGAAAAATTGACCTTCTTCGAAGCGCTCGTTCAGTTTGTCGATCATGCCGCCGACTTTGGGGCTGACCTGGACCTGATGGGCCGGCACAACGTAGCCCTTGGCTTGCAGCACTACATCCCCCGTATCCGCGGACGGAACGCGCGTCGTGGGCGCAACGCTCGCCGCCGCGGGAGGATCGTCGGAAGGCGGCGAGGAGGGAGCCAACGCCCCGATGCGATAGGCCCGGTAGCCGAAGGCCGTGGTGGTGAACAGAAGGATAAGGCACAAAGCCCACGGCAGAACGCTCGTGCGCGGCTGCGCTGCCGCTTTTTCCTCCAGACGCAGCGATCGCACGCGCGCGTCCAGAGAGGCCGTGCCGTTTTCGAGCCTGGGCCGGTCCAACTCGCTGACTGGATTCATGGATCACCTGGAACATCGCCTGCGGCCGGCGCTCGGAACCGTCCGAGCCTACCTGTTGTTCGCCGATTCACCGGAGAGATTGTCGAAAATGGGGTGCAATCCACTCGAATACGGTCGTGAATGCACGTTCACAGTTATAACTTCGCCGGAGAGAGGAAGTCAAGATAGGTAAAGTTAAAGGGTATGATTCCGCTCGCAACTGCGTCCACCTTCCGTTGTGTGGGCGCGATTTCAGCGGCTCGGTAATCTGGGAGGGTCAGGGGCTGATGGGCAGCCTATCGTACCGCTTGATCAACAATCTTCAGCAAAAAAAGGAATTGCCTTCGCTTGCCAGGGCCGATATGGGGGGGAGGGACATACAACTTAATGGTCTATCGCTTCACAAACGGGAGGGCGTAAAATAGAGTTAAGGAAGCCCTCCCGGCACGGATGATCTCGGGGGAGCTTTGACCTCGCGGCGAACTTCGGCGACGAGGGAAGCAACGATCCTCCGAGGAGGAACAGTGGCATGCCGGAAAAAAATAATGGCTTCAGGAACGAGGGAGTGGCCCTACTCGTTCCGGAGGTTCGCAGCGGGCGCGACATGCTGCCCGCTGATAGATGCTTAGAAATCTACCGCGTCATGGTTCGTAGCCGAGCCATGGAAGAGCGGATGATCAAAATGAGCAAATCGGGACAGGGCTACTTCTGGATCGGCGGGCCGGGCGAGGAAGCGTTCAACACCTGCCTGGGGCTGCAAGTCAAAAAAGGCCGCGGACCCGCCTACGATTACCTTCACCTCCACTATCGCAACAGCTCCACTCTCATTGCTATGGGTATGCCGGTGATCGACTGCATCCGGCAGATGGCCATGACCTCCACCGATCCGCATTCGATGGGCCGCAATTTCGCCGGCCATTTCGCCTATCGCGATTGGAACGTGATCCCGGTCACGTCCGTGGTCGAGGTGCAGTACGTCATGGCGCCGGGCACGGCGTTGGTGCAGAAACGGCTCGGCGGCGACGGCATCACGATTGTCACCGGCGGCGAGGCCGGCACCGCCGAGGGCGATTTCGCCTCGTGCTTGGTCTGGAGCAGCCGGCCCGGCAACGAATTGCCGATTCTGATCATCGTCACGAACAACGGTTGGGGCATCTCGACGCCGGCGTGCAGCCAGCACGGCGAGAAACACATCATCGACCGCGGCAAGGGGTTCGGCATCCGCGGCGAAGTCGTCGATGGCAACGATGTCCTCGCCAGTTGGCACGCCGTTCGCCGGGGTATGGATTATTGCCGCCGCGAGCGCCGGCCTTACATGATTGAAGCGATGGTCTCGCGGCTGTACGGCCATTCTTCTTCCAGCGGCGCCCAGCGCGTGCGGAATGAAGCCGATCCCATCGAGTTGTTCGAGCACAAACTGACGGAAGCCGGTCTGCTCGACGCGGTGGCCATTGAACACACGCACGAGGAAGCGCTGGCCGAGGTCGAGGCGGCGGTCGAACAGGTGCTGAGCGAACCGATGCCGGAACCATCGGACGTGGAGAAATACACCTACGCGCCGAGCACCGTCGATGTGGTGTACCCGGAGGATTACACGGGACTGCCGACGAGCGGCGAACGGCCGGCGTAAGCCGGCTGGTACAGGCTCCACCAGCCGGCTTACGCCGGCCGTTCGCCCGCTTTTCGAGGATTTTCATGGCCACGCTGGTTCAAGCCGTTCGTCTGGCCCTGCATTATGGGGAGGAGAACCTCGGCGTCACCGATGTTTTCGGAGAGGATGTCGGGCCGCCGTTGGGCGGAGTGTTCACGGCGACGCAGGGACTCAAGACGGCCTGGAACTCGCCGCTGGATGAGCGCGGCATCATCGGGGCGGCGATGGGCATTGCCTACGCCGGCGGCCGGCCCGTTGCCGAGATTCAATTCTGTGACTACGGCTTCAACACGATCGATCTGCTCAAAGTCGCCGGCAATCAACGCTGGGCCGGCGCCGGCAACTATGACATGCCCCTTGTGGTCATGACGCCGAGCGGTTCCGGCATCCGCGGCAGCCTCTATCATTCGCATTCGTTCGAGAGCTGGGCGAGCCGATTGGCCGGCTGGAAGGTCGTCATGCCTAGCAATGCGCTCGACGCTTATGGGCTGATGTTGTCGGCCATTGTTGATCCCAATCCCGTGCTGGTGCTGTTGCCCAAGGCGCTGTTGCGTGTTCGGGGCGAGCAGAAGATTCCCGGCGAGCCGGACAGCGAAGAGGAATTGAAGGCACGCATCGACGCGCCTGTCGGCGACCGTAGCGGCTGGCAGCCGCGTTGGCCGGATGTTAAGCCGCATTTCGTGCCGATCGGCTCGGCAGCTCTGGTGCGCGAGGGCGAGGATGCCACGGTCATTAGCTATGGCCGAACGCTGCCCTTGTGCGTGCAGGCGGCCGACGCGCTGGCCGAGGAGACCGGCAAGCATTGCGATGTCCTCGATCTGCGCAGCATTTTCCCTTATGACTGGAAGGCCATCAGTGCCAGCGTGCGCAAGACGGGCCGCGTGCTGATCGTCAACGAGGACACGGAAGTGGCCAATTTCGGCGAGCACTTGTTGCGTCGGGTTATCGACGAGCATTTTTACGAACTGCTGGTGCGTCCACGGGTGATCGCCGGCAAGCATGTGCCGGGCATCGGACTCAACCACGTTTACGAACAGAACACTGTGCCGCAACTGCCGGTCATCCAGGACGCCCTGCGCGCGGTGCTCACGGAAGAGGCGTAGCTTCGGGGCGAACGGCCGGCGTCAGCCGGCTGGTCGAGAGCCAACACCAGCCGGCTGACGCCGGCCGTTCGCCTTCATGTGAGGAATGTCATGGACTTCGCGTTGCCTGAAATCGGCGAAGGCGTTTACGAGGCGGAGCTGATCCGCTGGCTGGTTGAGCCGGGGGCGACAGTCAAGCGCGGCCAACCGCTCGTTGAGGTCATGACCGATAAGGCTACCATGGAAGTGCCCTCCCCGTTCGCGGGCGCCGTCACCGACCTGCGCGTTCAACCTGGACAGACGATTAAGGTCGGCCAAGTTCTGCTGAGCTACGACAGCGCAGCGAAAGCAGCACCGGAGCCGCGACCGTCAGCGAGCATCGCGGCGAACCGCTCCCTGACGGTCGCGGCTCAGACGATTCTGAATGGTCCGGTTCGCGCCGAGGCGGCCGACCGGCTACCCGTCAAGGCTGCTCCCTCCGTGCGACAACTGGCCCGCAAGCTCGGCATCGACCTATCCTCCGTTCACGGCAGCGGGCCGGAAGGCCGCATCCTTCTCGAAGATCTCGCGCCACGCTTTCAAGCCCCGGTGGTCCCGGAGACACGGGCCGAGGCCGTCGCCGATTACGGCAAGCCCGGCACGCGCATCAAGATGCAAGGACTGCGCCGCACCATCGCCCAACGCATGGTCCAATCCAAGCGCGTCATCCCCCATTACAGCTACGTCGATGAATGCGACGTAAGCGATCTCGTCCGCCTCCGCGAAAGCCTGCGCGACACCTATGCCCGCGCCGGCGTTAAGCTGACGTATTTGCCCTTTTTCATCAAGGCCGTCGTCGCCGCCTTGAAGGAAGTGCCGATCGTCAATTCCAGTCTCGACGAAGAAGCCGGCGAGATCGTGCTGCACGATCGCTACCACATCGGCATCGCCGCGGCCACGCCAGCCGGTCTGATGGTGCCCGTCATCCACGACGCCGACCAAAAGGACATCGGCACCATCGCCCGCGAGATCGAGCGCCTTTCGAACGCCGCCCGCGCCGGCAAATCGCGCCGCGAGGATCTCCTGGGCAGTACGTTCACCATCACCTCGGTCGGCAGTCACGGCGGCCTCATCGCCACGCCGGTCATCAATCCGCCGGAGGTGGCCATCCTGGCGCTCGGCAAGATCGTCCGACGACCGGTCTACGACGCCGCCGGACAAATCCGCCCCGCCGACATCATCTATCTGTCGCTATCGTTCGATCATCGCGTCATCGACGGAGCCGTCGGCGCCGTGTTCGCCAACGCCATCCTGCGTCATCTCCAAAACCCCGCTGCTTTCCTGTTGCCTGCGCGGCTGTAGTTTATGTGCGATAGCCAGCCCGCAGCGCATGCAAGGGCGAAACAACTCCTTGCTTGCGCTGCGGGCTGGCAGCGATGAGGATTGGCGGGGAAATCGACTTCACGGCCGCGTCTCAGATAGCATTTCCTGGAGCGCCTGACGGTGCTGCTGCCACGAAACCGCGTCCAACCAACGCACCACACCATCTTGATCCAAGGTCAATCCCGTGCGGACCTCCACTTGCAGCCGAGCGCGGTTCACATCATTGGGCCAGGGCGCCGGCAGGCGCCAGAGTCGCGCCGTTTTGTCGTCGCCGCCGGTCAATACGGTTCGGCTGGCAGGATGACAGGCCACCGCCCAGACGATGCCCTGGTGCGTCCACGGAGGACCGATCGGCGCGCGAGTCGGCACGTCCCAGAGGCGGACTTGACCGTCGCGGCAACCCGTCACCAGCGTGCGCTCGTCGGCAAAGGCAACTCCCCAGACCGCGCCAGAATGCTCGAACGGTTCGCCGTGCGCGGCACCCGTGGCGGTGTCCCAGAGGCGGGCCGACTTATCGGTGCTGCCGGTGGCCAAGAGCCGGCCGTCCGGGCTGAAATCCAGGGCAACGACGCGGTTTTGATGTCCCAGCGCCGGGCCGAACGGCTTGCGTAGCCGCATGTCCCATAGTTGCGCTGTCTCGTCGCCTGCTGCGAGAGCGGCGATTCGGCCATCCGGACTGAAGGCCGCCTGCCAGACAATCTCGTCTTGCGCCAGGGGTTGTCCGGTCGGCCGGCCTTGATCGTACTGCCACAGCCATGCTCCGCCGCGAGTATCTTCGCTCGCCGGGTTTCCGTTGCTAGTGAGAAAGGAGCGGCCATCGGGACTGAATGCCACGCAACGACAGCGACGGCCCAACTTCAACACGATCGGCTGGCCATGTTCGTTGAGGCACGGCTGTCGGCTGGCCACGTCCCACAAACGGGCTGTACCGTCGCAAGCGCCGGTCAGTAGAAAACGGCCATCGCGGCTGAAAGCCAGCGTCCAAACATCGTCGCCATGCTCGCCGGACAGCGCACCCAGGTCTTGTCCCGTCTCGGCGTTCCATAGTTGGACGCCGCGGCCGCTGCCGGTCGCCGCCAATCGGCCATCCGCGCTGAGGGACACGGCCATCACGGAATCCTTGTGGGCAAGCTCGTGCAGGCAGCCTTCGGGGTGAGGAAGGCCCCAGACGCGGGCCGTGCCATCGCGGCCGGCGGTGACAAACACGCCATCAGGTCCGAAGGCTGCCGCGTTCACCGCCCCAGGATGCTCCAGGGGCGGACCAAGAGGCTGGCCGTCGGCGGCATCCCACAATTGGGCCGTTCGATCGAAGCTGCCGGTCAACAGCCGTTGGCCGTCCGCGCTGAAGGCCACGACCTCCACCGCGTCCTGATGGGGCAGCAGGGCAAGCGCCCCCCCCGTGTGGACGTCCCAAAGCTGGGCCGAATGGTCCTCGCTGCCGCTGAGAAGTTTCCCCCCGTCGGGGCTAAAAGCCACGGCGCGCACGGCGTAGTGGTGCGATCGACCATCCATGCGATGGCCCTTGCAAATACGCAATTCTTGCTGTTTTTCGATATCCCACAGACGGACGGTCTTGTCCTCACTGCCGGAAGCCAGGATCGGTGCGCGGGGGCTGAACGCCAGAGTGAGAACCGGCCCTTCATGTCCGTGCAGCCGGCGCAGCCATTTATCCTTATTTGCGTCCCAAATGGCGATTTCCACTTTGCCCTTGTCCGGTTTGCCGCCGCCGACGGCCACCCAACCCAGCGCGCTGACGGCCACAGCGCGGATGGTCTGCGTCCGCATGGCGCCGGGAACGCGCAAGCGCTGCCGCATCTCCCCCGTTTCGACATTCCAAACGCGCACCACCTCATCGGCGCCGGCCGTCGCCAGCAAACGTCCATCGGGACTGAAAGCGGCGGTGAGCACCGGCAAGCCCGGCTCCAGCAGTCGCTCACTGCGCAGAGTGCCGGAGGCTTCCCAGACGCGGAGCCGGCCGCTGGCATCGACGCTGGCTACCGCTTCTCGGTCTCCACGGAGCGCCACGGCCACGACTGGGGCGGAGTGCGGCAATAGATTCCGGAGCGGGCAGAGCCGGCCATCCCATGCTCCCAGGTTGGCGAGGATGGGGCGGCAAAGCTTCTGCGTCTCGTCGTCGCTGAAGCCGGCGCTGTTGACGCGCTCCAGCGTGTTGGCCAGCCACAACATGCCGCGGGAGATTTGCCCTTTTTCGAGTAGATTTAATTCCTTGTCCAAAGACAAGCGAATGACCAATCGATCCGCCTCGCGGCGTGCCGCCGCCTCGGCGCGGCTGGCCGTCACCGCCGTGTACCACTGCCAGCTGCCTAAGAGCAGCGCGGTCAAGGTCATGACGGCGAGCGAGGCGGCCAGCCCAGCGACGGCCGGCCGCCGCCATGCCCATTTGCGCACCCGTTCTACCGTACCAACCGGACGGGCCTGGATTGGCAGACCCCGGAGCCAGCGCGTCAGGTCGTCGGCCAGCGCCTCGGCCGACCGATAGCGGGATGCCGGCTCCTTGCGGAGACATTTAAGGCAGATTGTCTCCAAATCTCGATCGACCCGCGGATTCAGCGTTCGCGGCCGTTCCGGCTCCTGCTCCTGCACCTGTTGAAGCACTTGCAAAATGGACTCACTCTGGAAGGGCGGCCGGCCCGTCAGCAATTCGTAAAGAATCGCCCCCAAACCCCAGACATCCACCGCCGTCGTCAACCCCTTCGACCCGGCCGCTTGCTCCGGTGCCATGTAGCTGGGTGTGCCGACGATCACTCCCGATCTCGTCGGCACGGAGCTGTCCGCGACGCGCTTGGCCAACCCGAAGTCCGTAACCATTGGGCAGACATCGGACCACGAATCACACGGCGAACGGCCGGCGTCAGCCGGCTGGTGCTTGTCCTCACCAGCCGGCTGACGCCGGCCGTTCGCCAGGCTTCGTTTTTGCAAAAGTATATTGGCGGATTTGAGGTCGCGGTGCAGGATGCCGTGTTGATGGGCGTGGTGGACGGCACGGGCGATGGCGGCGACGAGTTGGGCGGCCTCTTTCGGGCTGAGAGCGGGGAGCGGCGAGTTGAGAGCTTGGGCCAGGCTGCCGCCCTCGATCCACTTCATGCTGAAATAGCAACGGCCCTCGTGTTCGCCGACCTCGTAGACCGGCACGATGTGCGGATGCTCCAGGGCGGCGGCCGCTTCGGCCTCGCGGCGAAAACGCTCCACCTCCTCGGCGGAAGCGAGCCGGCCGTCGCGGATCATTTTCAGAGCAACCAGGCGATTGAGACGAATTTGCCGCGCTCGATAGACGACGCCCATGCCACCGCGGGCCACCTCTTCGAGCAGCTCGTAATCGCCAAAACGGCAGCCGGGACCAGGCAAGGCCGAAGAACCCGGCACGTTCCTCGGGATGCCATGCTCCGCGCGAGAGCTTGTCACCAACAGCTCCGTCAGCCACGAGGCGTCCGGCGCGGGAGAAAGATGGGCGTAGAATTGCGGCTCAATTGGCTCAGCGTGAAGCCGGCGATAGCAAACGTCTAGCGGAATCAATTCGCGGAGCAGTTCGTCTCGTTCCGACTCTGGAGCTTCGGCCAGGAACTCCTCAAGGCGCGGCGGCGTTTGTGTATCCGCGACGGCCTTCCAGGCTTCCTCGAAGCGGTCGCAGATTTGATCGACGCGCCGTGCCACGGTGAGGCAGAGCGCTCGATTCGTTGAGATCCGGCTCACGACTCGCTCTCCCAGATGGCGCGGATCAACCGAAGTTTCCGCTCGATGGTGCGCGGCACGCAGTCGAGTTTTCCGGCGATCTCCTCGTTGGTGTATCCTTCCATCTTCCACACCGCCACTGCGCGAAGCGTTTCATCGTCCAACCGACCCAGCAATCGCCGGTACTCCTCGGCCATTTCCGCGATCAATTCCGGACCGGGTTCCTCTCCCACAATCAATTCCAGATCGATCTCGTCGTCAACGGTTTCGCCCGCGCCGCGTTTGAGCCGTCCGCCATCGCGCAGCAAGTGCGCCGCCTTGCGCCGGGTGAAAGCCGCCAGCAGGCGCCAGAGATCATCGCGGTCGTCCAGCTTGGGGATACGGCCTCTTTCGGCGGCGCGGCAGAAACTATGAAAGGCGCTGAGGGCGACGTCTTCTTCGTCTGCGGCCCGGCGCGGAGCAGATACGAGCCGGGCACGGGCTAGCGCGACGAGTCGATTAAAATAGCGGTGCCAGAGAGGATCGGCCGCCGCCTGGTTCCCGGCGCGGAGCTGCGTGATCCAGCATGTTACCGACCCTTGCGCCACGCTCGGCCTCCTTCGTGCCGGGAGATGGGATCGCCGGCATTATTGTATGATTCGCGGCGTGTACGAGGAGTGAGGATATGATTGCTTGTCAGTCCTCGTGGACGCGGCGAGCCGCCTTGAGGGCGGAGCGTTTTTTCTTCGCCGCCAGACGGCGTTCGTGCGCTCCGCGCGATGGTTTCGTCTTGCGCCGCGTCCTCGGCGCCGCCGCCGCGGCGCGGAGCATCTCCGACAGTTTTTCCAGGCAGTCGAGGCGATTGCGTTCCTGATCGCGATAGCGTTGCGAGGTGAGGAGCAGATCGCCATCGCCGGTGATACGGCGCCGCTGCTGCTGTTGCAGACGTGCCTTGATTTCATCGGGCAGATTGGAGCTGGCCACGACATTCCAGCGCAGCACGGCCTTGGAGGCGACCTTGTTGACATTCTGCCCGCCCGGCCCACCTGAACGAACGAAGGTCCAGGTGAACTCATCCTCGGGGATGCGGAGTCGATCGTTGATTTCGAGCATGGCTGGTTCACGATCAGGGTGTTTGTAGCAAGTCTTGCCAACTGGCAACATCAGTAACGCGCTCGGCCAGCAGCTCCAGACGCTCCACATCAGTAATTGCACGAACGGTTACCTCGACCGCCGCATCTGGGTTACCCAGGTGCTTGCGGCCCAGACGCAGCAACAATCGTCGCGCTTCTTCGGCACGGCCTTCATCCAAAATTGCCTGATACGCTGTAGAATCACGCATTTTCCGCACTCCTTGAAATAACTCAAGTACACGTTGCTGACTCACACGCAAACCTGTCAGCACAAAAGAAGCCGTTAATAAAATCGGCCCCTGTTCAGGAGGAGCTTCCCCATCGATCCTTTGTACCAGCTGAGCGATCACGGCTGGCAATGCCTCGTCCGGTTCTCGTCCTGCCGGCATCTGACCCAATACTGCCAACGGAAGCGTGCCTAAGCCGCTCGCCAGTAGACGCTCCACCGGCATCTGCCACAAGCGTATCACCTCGAAAACGAATTCCAGCTTGCCGCGACCCGGACGAGCGGCATAGCTCAGCGTGCCGGTCAGATCGCCGCGATCGGCGCGAGGCCGTAGCAAAATGACGACGCTATGCACGGGCAAACCGTAGCCGTCGTGCAGCAACACATTATACAGCAAGATGCGACGCGGGAGAGTCGGATCGGGGCCGCTCTGAAAATCCAGATGAAGCAACGAATCGCCGGTGCGAAGCACAATATCGGTAAAGGCGGTGAGAGTGGATAAATCGGGCGTTAGAATTTCGACGGGGCCGGAAGGTGGCTCGCCGAGCATCGCCAGCCAGTCGGCGGGATGGGCTTGTACCAGTTCCTTCAGCGTGGCGTCGAAAGGTAGTGGCATGGGCAACCTCAAGATGACTCACGGAGACTGTTGTTCATCAACTCATCCCCGATTTTACCTCCTCCACGCGGCAAAACACTGCCTTCAAATATCGTCCCTCCGGCACATGCAACAAAAACGGATGATCGCCCCCGGCTCCGGCGATGTTCAGCACTTGCACGCTGCGGCCGGCTTGCCAGGCGGCGCGGCGGATCGTATCGAGGAATGCGTCCTCACTCACCAAGCCGGTGCAGGAACACGTCAAGAAAATGCCGCCCGGCGCGACCGCCTGCAACGCCAAACGGTTCATGTCGAGATAGCGTTTCATGGCGTAGCCGACTTCTTCGCGGTCGCGTGTTTGCTTGGACGGATCGAGGACCACCACGTCGAAGCGCTGCCCCGTGGCGAGGATGTCGCGCAGCCAGGAAAAAAGATCGGCCTGCACGAATCGCACGCGCACCTGATTCAGACCGGCGTTTTGCCGCGACAGGGCCAGGGCTTGTTCGTCGAGATCGATGCCGACCACTTCATCGGCTTCGCCCAGCGTCTTGGCATAGACGGCGAAACCACCCGTGTTGCAGCACAGATCGAGCACGCGCTTGTCCTTGCAAAACGACGCCAGCCGGCGGCGATTGTCGCGCTGATCGAGAAAGAAGCCGGTCTTGTGCTTGCTTCCCGGCGCGACGCGGAAGCGCACGCCATGCTCGGTGATGATCTCCGGCGGCGGCGGCTCCGGGGCGCGGCAATCGAAGGATTCTTGTTTCTGGATATGTTCTTCCGCGAACCAGTAGAACCGGCTATCCGGGAAATGACTCGCCAGCGCGGACTCGATGGCTGAACGAAAGCGATACATGCCGGCGGCGAAAAATTCCAGCACGATCGACGGCCCGAAGCGATCGACGACCAGGCCGCTCAGTCCGTCGCCTTCGGAATGGACCAGCCGATAGGCGTTGCTGACGGCGTCCAGGCCGAGCCAATCGCGACGCAACGCGACTGCCTGGCCAATTCGTCGAGCGAAAAAAGCATCATCGATGGTCTCAGCCGGATCGCTGGTCAGCACGCGGAGGGCGATGCGCGAATGACCGTTGTAGAAGCCGCGGCCAACCCATTGGCCGTCACGATCGAGAATGTCCACGACGCTGCCTGGCGGCAAGCGCGTGGCCGGCTTCTCGACCATCTTCTGAAAAATCCAAGGATGTGAGGAACGGCGAGCGATTTTCAAACGCACCGCCGGTAAAGAAACAATTTCAGTCATCGGCTCTCGCTTCTGGCCATAAGGCAATGGTACTTCTGTCACCCTAGTGGACCGCCGCAAGCAGGGGAAGAGCATGGTGATTGCGTGCTTGTTTTCGATGTGGAGGCGTGCAATAATCTTTGCGTGCCCCAATCTTCTTTGGTGGTTAGCCAAGTGATTTCTGAAATCGGCGCGTCATGTCCGTCTCGGGTAAATCGATTCGGTGCGATACAATGCGACGTAAGGAGGTGTTTCCATGACTGCGTTGCTCCAGCAGGCCTTCGCCGAGGCCGCCAAACTTCCGGAGTCGGAGCAAGATTTGTTGGCTTCCTGGCTCCTCGCTGAATTGGCTGCTGAAGACGATTTCGATCGGGCTATCAGCCGTTCCGCCGATAAGCTCGTGGGTCTAGCCCGCGAGGCACTGGCTGAATACCGTTCTGGTCAAACAGAAGAATTAAATCCGGAACGGCTATGAACTCGCGCACCACGAAGCGGTTCCGCGAGCTGCTGGCGGCACTCCCTGCCTACGTTCGGCAACAGGCGCGAGACGCCTACCAGGTATTTCGCCAGGATCCGTCTCACCCGGGGCTGCGCTTCAAGAAAGTGCATCAAGATCCGCCAATCTATTCCGCTCGTGTCGGCATTGGTTATCGAGCCGTTGGCGCACTCGAAGGCGATACAGTTGTCTGGTTCTGGATCGGCTCGCACGCAGAGTACGATAAGCTGTTAGAGCAACTATAGCCAAGGAACCAACCACTACCGGAGATGGCGACCGCATTGCCGAATCAGCGGCCGTCCGCAGAAAGATGACCCAGGATACCCTTCGTTAAAATCTTTCCCTTCTTCCTCCCGTCGACGAAATAGGGGGCGGGAGTCGGTCGGGAGTCAAGTTGATGCCAAGACGTTTGGAATGGCCGAAGTAATCGGAGGGCGAATCGGCGGTCTGAATCAGGTGGTCGCCAGGCTCGAGACCGGGTAGGCGCGTACGGCATCATCCACCGTGGCCAGCATCAAACCGTGTTGGAGCGCCTGCGCAACCAGCATGCGGTCAAATGGATCGCGGTGCAGAGGTGGTAGGCTCGCAAGATGAACAAAGACGCCCTCTTCGATAGGCAAAGGCGAGATGTGGTGGGCCGCACGCTGCCGGGGCAGATATTCATGCGGGGTCTCGGGCAGCGGGAGTTTCCCAAGGGCGTATTTGATGACTGCCTCCCACACTGAGGCGGCACTCAGGTACACCTCATTGGCAGGATCGCGGATCGCATCGCGGAAGAGGGCAGGCAGCTGGGAGTCGGCGCTGATGTACCAGAGGAAGACATGAGTATCGAGCAGAAGCCTCATGCCCCCTCGAACTCCTTGAGAATCTCATCGGGCAGTGGGTGGTCGAAGTCGGCAGGGACCGTGAAGCGGCCGGCGCACAAGCCGAAGGGGCGGGGCTCGGCGGCTGTCCTGGTGAGGGGCCGGACTTCCGCTAGCGGGCGTTCGCCTTGTACGACGACGAAGGCTTCTCCCGCCTCGACGCGCTGGAGAAAAGCCTGGGGGTCGCGCTGAATCTCTTGTATGCTAATGGTGCTCATGCGGTCATTGTAGCGGAGCAACCAGATCGAACAAACGGCTGTCCGTGGGAAGAAGGCCGTGAACTCCCTTCGTTAAAGTTCTTCCCATCTTCCTCCCGAATCTACTAAGCGCCGCGGGGTTGCCTCGCTTCGCCATAGCGCCCTGCTCCCCGCGTTGCCGATTTTTCCGGTGAGACAGCTTCTGTGATGGATCGCACACCAGGGAGAGACACCGTGCTTGAGCCGACCGTGTCCGGGTTATCGCTACCCGTGTCGCCTTCGGACGAATCCGCATTCTCGGTTCAGATTAACCAGGTTGACTTATCGTTATCCGTGGAAGTACGGGGACTGCCGCGTTTTGAGCGGCCTTTGGAAGTGAGCGTGCGGCAAGCGTCGCTTTTGAACCATCCGCCGTGGGTGCGTTCGCTCGGCAAAATCAGCATGGACGTGACGACGCAGGGCTGGCGCTTCCCGACGCCGCCGGACCAAACCGCCGTCCGCGATCCGCAATCCGCAGGCCGCCAGCTGCCGGCTATCTTTCCCCAGCCGATGGAAGATGACGGAAAGCGGAAAGCGGAAAGCGGAAAGCGGACAAAGCTGCGTCCGCCGCGCGAGACGGTGCAGTTCAAGGACCGCCTGTTGTACCTGTTGCAACCGCCGCTCGAAGACATCTTCGCCAATAAACAAGTATCGCTGCCGTTCCAGCCGTATGATTATCAACTTCGCGGCATCGCTTTCCTGATGCCGCGCGATGCCGCCCTGCTCGCCGACGAGATGGGGCTGGGGAAAACGGCTCAAGTCATCGTCGCCCTGCGTCTGCTTTTCCACGCGGGACTGATTCGTAACGCCCTCGTTGTCTGTCCCAAACCGCTGGTCATCAACTGGACGCGCGAGCTGCGCTTATGGGCGCCGGATGTGCCCTTCGAGGTCATCACCGGCGATACCGAGACGCGCCGGGCCATCTGGCACGTCTCGAATTGCCCGCTGAAGCTCGTCAACTATGAGCTGCTGACCCGCGATGCCATTGAAGTGGGCGATGAAAAAGTACGCTTTGACGTGGTTGTTCTCGACGAGGCACAGCGTATCAAAAACCGCGAATCAAAGACGGCGCAAGCGGTGCGCGGGCTACATCGCCAACGCAGCTGGGCCATGACCGGCACGCCCATCGAGAATCGCACCGAGGATCTCGTCAATATTTTCGCCTTTGTCGATCCGAATCGGATACCTCCAGAGACGCCGGCCCGCCAGCTGCCGGCCTTGACCAGTGATTGCATCCTGCGGCGGACCAAGGAAGAAGTGGCCGGGGACATGCCGCCGCGCATCATCCGCGATACCGAAGTGGAACTGACGCCGGCTCAGCGCGCGGCCTACGATCGGGCCGAGAAGGAAGGCGTCATCCATCTCAACACCCTCGGCGACACCATCACGGTGCAACACGTTTTCGAGTTGGTCATGCGGCTCAAGCAGATCTGCAACTTCGATCCGCTGACGAAGCAGAGCGCCAAGTTGGAACGACTGTTGGCCGACATGACCGAGGTGGCCGAGAGCGGCCGCAAGGCGATCGTCTTCTCGCAGTGGGTCGAGCCGCTGGAATTTCTGGCCCTGGCGCTGCGTGAGTTTGGCCCGTTGCAATATCACGGCAAGGTTCCCCACAAGGAGCGGCAGGGCATCCTCGATCACTTCAAGAGCGATTCGTCGAAACACGTCCTGCTAATGAGCTACGGAACCGGCAGCGTCGGACTCAATCTGCAATTCACCAATTACGTGTTTCTGTTCGATCGCTGGTGGAACCCCGCGATCGAAGACCAGGCCATCAATCGCGCCCATCGCCTGGGCCAAAAATCGCCGGTGTTCGTGACGCGCTTCCTCAGCCAAGGCACCATCGAGGGGCGCATTCACGAAGTGCTGGAAAAAAAACGGCAACTCTTCAATGAATTGATCGAGCAGAATGGACCGCCGCCTTCGATGGGATTGACCGAAGACGATGTATTCGGCTTGTTCGACATCCAGGCCCGCCCGCGCCGCGCTGCCGCGTAAGGCGGACGACTGTACAACAGAGGTTGGCGAACGGCCGGCGTGAGCCGGCTGGTTGAGTATCCACCAGCCGGCTCACGCCGGCCGTTCGCCTGGAGGATTCACCGTTGCGATTGGTCGTGCAGAAATTCGGCGGCACCAGTGTGGCGAACGCTCAGCGGATCATGGCGGCGGCGCGGCGCGCCATCCGCGCTAAACAGGAAGGCAATCAAGTCATCGTCGTCGTCAGCGCGCGCGGCGACACTACGGATGAGCTGATCGAATTGGCCAAGGAAATAACCGAGCAGCCGCCGGCCCGCGAAATGGACATGCTGCTGTCCACCGGCGAGCAAATTTCCATCGCACTCATGGCGATGGCCATTCAAACGCTCGGCGAACGCGCCATCAGCTTTACGGGTGCCCAGGTCGGCATCGTCACCGATAGCACGCACACCAAGGCGCGCATCAAGAGCATCTCGACGGCCCGCATGCGCCAGGCGTTGGCCGACGGACAGATCGTCATCGTCGCCGGCTTTCAAGGCATCGACGAAAATTGGAACATCACCACGCTTGGCCGCGGCGGCTCCGATACCACCGCCGTCGCCTTGGCCGCCGTCATGAAGCACGATCCGGCCCAGGAGTCCAATGGTGATGTTGGCTGTGAGATTTACACCGACGTGGACGGCGTTTACACCACCGACCCGCGTATCGTGCCCGAAGCGCGGAAGATGGACTACATCAGCTACGACGAAATGCTGGAGCTGGCCAGCGTCGGTGCCGGCGTCATGCACTCGCGCAGCATCGAGTTCGGCAAGAAATTCGAGGTGCCCATTCAGGTGCGCTCCTCGTTCAGCGATGTCGAAGGAACATGGATCGTGCCGGAGGCGGAGTGGATGCGCGATGTGGTCGTCTGCGGCGCTGCCCTGGGCCGGGATGAGGCGCGCGTCTCGCTCAACGGCGTACCGGACCAGCCGGGCATCAGCCATCGCGTCTTCGCGGCGATGGCCGATCATCACATCGTTGTGGACATGATCGCCCAGAACGCCGGCGAAGGCGGCAAGGCGGCGATCGGTTTCACGGTGCTCGGCAACGAGCTGCCGGCGGCGCTCGACGTGTTGCGACCGTTGGCAGCCGAACTGGGCGCGTCCATCGAGTTCGACGAACAGGTCAGCAAGGTATCGATTGTTGGCACCGGCATGCGCACGCACACCGGCGTCGCCGAGCGTATGTTCGCGGCATTGGCGGCCGAGAACGTCAACATGAAAATGATCACCACGGCCGACATCAAGATTTCCGTGCTGGTCAGCCGCAAGGAAGGCATCAAGGCGCTACGGGCGGTGCATCAAGCGTTCGGTCTGGCTCAGGCGCGTCCGGGCGCCGGCCAACCCGGCGGCAAGGGCAACCATCAATTCCAGCGCCGCCCTGCCGGCGCCGTAACGCCGAAGTCCAACCGCGATCTCGCCGCCCTGACGCAGCAGCTGGCCAGCATGGAAGACATCGTTGTCAGCGATGTCTTGCTCGATACCGATCAGGGCCGCATCACCATCTTCGGCCTGCCGGATAAACCCGGCTGCTGCTCGCGCGTCTTTCAGGCGGTGGCCTCGGCCGGCATCGTCGTGGACATGATCGTGCAAAACCTGTCAGCCGGCCGCACCGAATTATCGTTTAGCGTGCCACAGGCGAATCTGGAGCGCGCTCTAGCCGTGACGCGGGAGACGGTCGGTTCGCTCGATCCGGCGACGCGCGTCGCCGCCGACGCCGGCATCGCTCGGCTGTTCGTTCATGGCGTCGGCATGCGAACGCACACCGGCGTCGCCCGCCGCATGTTCGGCGCTTTGGCCGAGCGCGGCATCAACATCAGCATGATTAATACCAGCGAGGTGCGCATTAGCGTCGTCGTCGATCGCGAGCGCGGCGAGGAAGCGCTGGCGTGTTTGAAAGAGGCGTTCAACCTCGCTTGAGCCGAGGGGAGAGATTGCCATGATTCAAGGATTGCGGACCGCCATCTATCCGACACCGGACCTTGCCCGAGGCAAGGAGTGGTATCGTCAGGTGCTCGGACGCGATCCCTACTTCGACGAGCCGTTCTATGTCGGCTTCGCAGTCGGCGGCTTCGAGTTGGGATTAATCCCCGATGGCGAGCCTGGCATGGCGGGAGTGCAAGTGTACTGGGGGGTTTCCAATGTCGAAGTGGAGTTGGCCCGGCTGAAGGCATTGGCAGCGGAAGTTCACGAGCCGGTGAAAGACGTGGGCGGCGGTATCAAGGTGGCGTCGGTGCGCGATCCCTTCGGCAACTTGTTCAGCATTATTGAGAACCCGCACTTCAAGCTTGAAGATGTGCGGTAGGCTCATGAGAGGCGTGAAAGATCCCCCCCGCCACACGGGTCCAATCGTGCATCGGCATCAATCTCCTTCCACGTCCGATTCCGGCATGACGCCTGTCTCAACCGCGCTTCGCATTTCTTCCGAGCTAGCCTCCCAGGCTCCCTGATAGGTTGCCTCCAGGGGGACAGGAACGTGCATCCCAGCAGCCACAAAGAGTGGCATGTCGCGTAATACATCGCCGACTCCTACTGGCTCGACGTAGGCTGCTCGCTCGGAACCGCTTTCATACGAGACAAGCAGGCGGTCTTTGCCTTCAGGAAACTTAAAGTCCTCCTCAATGATTTCGTCCCAAATCGCCTTGTGGATGCCAAACGGATCGCGCCGCGAGGGCGGAAACAAATCGACGATCAACACGTGAATTCCCTGACGAAGAAAATCAATCGTCTTATCCACGAAATCGCGCAAGGCTGCTCGGCTGTCTTTATTGCCTGGTGAGAGAATCTCAATCACGGCAACGATACGGCCGAGATGGTGCCGGACAACGATGCGGTTGGCCCTGCTGGCGTAAATGGCACGGCTCGTTCTTCGGACGATACTGGTGACAGGTCGATCCATCACTAATAGACCTTTTCCCTCCCCTGCTGCTGCTTCGGGAGTGATCCTCGTCGTTTCCACGGTCAAGACATCTGCCTCGCGCGGACCACTCTTCTGTTCAACCAACGCCGATAAACCTTTCGGCAGACGTCCCGCATTCAAGGCTGATTTGAGATGGATCGTCCACGTTTGATGGAAATCGTGAAAGAGTCCCGACGGAACGCGGGTCCAATCGTGCATCGGCATGGCAAGCCTCCTGGAACAAGGAGACGCTCGAACATCGCTTCTCCGCTTATTTTACCGCTTTCAACTCGAAGCGGTGCGCTGCCGGTTGCACTTTCTTGTAGATCGCTTCCTGACGCGTTTGGATTTCTTCCAGGAGCTTTTTCAATTCCTTCGGCTTGCGTTCGTTATAGACATCGGCCAGCCAATACGGCGGCGGCGGGACCATCACCACCTGGCGGAAACGCTTGTGGACGATGTTGTTCTTTTCGCGGATCATCTTGAACACTTCCTGTCCCTGCCCAAATAGCGGTCCCGTGCCGAGAGTGCCCAGGTTGACGCCCTTGCTCAACTCCTCCGCTGTGTACTCGCCGGCTTTCGCGCCGTCAATGCTCAGGGTGTACTTACCGCCGTTCAGCCCCGTCACTTTCAGTCCGTAGTAATTGAGGTCTTTTAAGTCGTTGACATAGGGAAGAATGGGCTGCCAATCCTGTTGAATTGGCATGGGCAACGCCTTGTCCTTGCGTTGGAACGAGATGGAATCGGAAGTTACATTCAGCTCCTCGACGGTGCAGCCGGTCGTTTTCGTCTTCTTCGCGCTGGCATCGATCTCGACATCGCTGACAACAGCGGGCGCTTTCAGGCCGGTGAGGATGGTATGGGCCATCAGCAGACCGCCGGGTCCGTTGGTGTGAACGCCGTCGGGGAACGGATGGACGTTGGCGTTGTCCGCTGCGATCTTCTCCAGCACCTTGCGTGTCACGGCGTACTGATCGACGAACGGCACGTTGTACTTGTCCGCCAGTTCTTTGAGCGGAGCGTAAAACTTCTGCTGCGTCTCCAGGTAGGTTTTCAGCTGCGGTCGGGCACGAATTTCGACGGCGTTGGGCGAGATGAGGGCGACGCGAACGCTGGCCTTCTGGGCGGCTTTGAGCATCTCTTCCGTTCTGTCACGGTATTGTTTGGCCCGGTCGGCGTAGTAAGGGCCATAGCCCCCGTCGTTCATACCGAAATCGATGGTGAGCGCTGTCGGCTTCTCGGCCAGCACGTGCTCGGCGAAGCGACGCGCGCCGCCGTTGGCCGTGTCGCCGCCGATGCCGGCGTTGATGAACGTCATGCCGCCGTCCGGGAAGCGCGTCGTCAGATACAGCTCGATATCAGTGGAGTATTGGTACTGTTCCGTTATCGAGTCGCCCAAGAAGACGATGCGATCGCCTTTGCGGAAGAAGAAGTCCTCATCGTTGTCGGCCGCGGCCAACGGCGCCGACACGAGGAGGAACGTGACCAGACTCAGATACGGTGTGCTGCGAGGCATGGGTAGGTTCTCCGGAGGGATTGATCCAATGCCGTTGTAAGGGATGCTCCCTCTGCCGGCAATCATATCTGGGAATCACAAGGAGTATGAACCGCCAAGACGCCAAGGACGCCGAGAATAGAACGAGAGAATAAAAATAAAGCGGAGAAGCGAATACTAGAGGGCAAACGATTTTCTACTTGGCCTTTCCTCTGTTTTTTCTTGGTGTCCTTGGCGTCTTGGCGGTTCAGATTGTCTTACCCGGAGAACATGAGCCATGTTGCGAAAACTCACGTGCATCACGGCCCCTCTAATCTTCGTAGCCGGTATGCTGCTGGCGGAGGAGGGGAAGAAAGCACCCAAAATCGAGCAATGGCGCGGACTGCACCTGCTCAGCTACGACAGCGATTCCGCCCTGGAAACGCTCGCGGGCCAGGTCCCCAAGCTGGCGGAGATGGGACTCAATGTGCTGATTCTGGAAGTCGATTACCATTATCGCTTTCAATCGTACCCGAAGCTGCGTCAAGGACGCCAGCCGATCACGCCGGAGGGCGCGGCCAAATTCGCGGCCGTTTGCCGTAAGAACGGCATCCGGCTAATTCCGCAATTTCAATGCCTTGGACATCAATCCTGGAAGGGAGAGACCTTCCCCTTGTTGACCGTTTACCCCGAATTGGATCTCACGCCGGGAGCGTTTCCTGGAAATAAGGACATCTATTGTCGCGAATGGGATCCCCTTAACCCGAAAGTGAACGAGATCGTGTTCAAGCTGATAGACGAAATCATCGATGGCTTCGCCGCGGACGCCCTGCACGTCGGCATGGATGAGGTCTTTCTTCTCGGCTCGGACAAGTCTCCCTCGACCAAGGGCAAAGACCCCGCCCAGCTGTTCGCCAAGGCGGTGAACGATTTATACGGCCATCTCGTCAAGGAGCGCAAGGTCGAGATGCTGATGTGGGGAGATCGCTTGTTCGACGCCAAGAAATACAAATGGGACGAATGGGAAGCGTCCAAGAACGGCACGGCGCCGGCCGTGGATATGATCCCCAAGGACATTATCGTTTGTCCCTGGCATTATGAGCGCCACGAAAGCTACCCATCGGTTGCGATGCTCGCCGAGAAAGGCTTTCGCGTCCTGCCGGCGAGCTGGCATAAGCTCGATGCGTCCAAGGCGTTGATCGAGTATAGCCAGAAATTGCACTCGCCCAAGGTGCTGGGGCATCTGTTCACGACCTGGGGAAAAGCCCGGAAAGAGACGCTGCCGGAATATCCTCCGATGGTGCAAGGATTGAAGTTGCTCAAGGAAGCCGGTCCCAGGTAAACCGCCAAGGACATAAAGGGCATCAAGGACAAAAGGGATAAAATTTAATTTTTTATCCCTTTTGTCCTTGATGCCCTTTACGTCCTTGGCGCCGAAAATCACTGAATCACGCCGGAGTGTCCTTTGATGTCGCCGGCCGGCTCGTAGCGGCCGCCGAGGTGCTTGGCCAGGAATTTCTCGGCCAGGGCGAAGAAGTGCAAGCGGTTTTCCGGCCGGGCGAAGCCGTGCCCTTCGTCGGTGTAGACGACATATTCGACCGACTTGCCCGCTTTGCGCAGCGCCTTGGCGATCTGGTCGCTCTCGGCCTGGTTGACGCGTGGATCGTTGGCGCCCTGACCAATCAGCAGCGGAGCCTTGATCTTGTCCACGCGGAACAAGGGCGAACGCGATTTCAGGAATTCTTCCTCCTTTTTGATGTCGCCGACGCGCTTGGCGAACATCGCCTTCATCGGACCCCAGTAGGGCGGGATGGTCTTGAGCAAGCTGACAATGTTGCTGGGTCCAACGATGTCCACGCCGCAAGCGAAGATGTCCGGCGTGAAAGTCAGGCCGACCAGCGTGGCATAGCCGCCGTAGGAGCCGCCCATGATGGCGATCTTTTTGGGATCGGCGACGCCCTGGTGCTTGGCCCACTCGACGGCATCGAGCAGATCATCGTGCATCTTCCCCGCCCATTCGCGGTTGCCGGCGTTGAGGAATTTCTTGCCGTAGCCGGCCGAGCCGCGGAAGTTGACCTGCAAAACGGCGTAGCCGCGATTGGCCAACCACTGGGCCTCGGAGTTAAAGCCCCAGGTATCGCGTCCCCACGGTCCGCCGTGGACCAACAGGACCATCGGCAAATTACGCGGCTCCACGCCGACGGGGGTTGTTAGATAGCCGTGGATGGTCAACCCGTCGCGCGATTGAAACGAAATCGGCTTCATGGGCGCCAGCGACAGCCCCTCCAGCTTGGGCTGGATGCTGAACAATCGCTTCGCCTGCCGGCTCTCGCGGTCATAGGTGTAATAGGTGGTGGGGGCGTCGTCGGTGGTGTAGGCGACAAGCCAGGTCTTATCGGCCAGGTCGCGGCTGGAAACGCTGAACTGGCCGGAACGAACCTGGGCCAGTGCCTTGAAGTCCTCGGCGATGTCCTTGTCGAGCAGCTTCCATTCCACCTTATCGCGGTTGAACGATACCGCCTGGATGGTGTGCCGTGTCGGGTGGACAAGCACTCCGCCCACATCATAGGTCTCATCCTCAGCCAGCACTTTTTCTTTGCCGGTCGCCAGATCGAGCGCGAGCAGGCGCGAGGTGTTGGCATCGTGATTGCCTTCCAGGTACAGCGTCTTGCCGTCCTTGGAGAAACCGACGGGGCTGCCGGATTCCTCGAAGCTCCAGTGCCGCAGTTTCTTCCATTTTTGATCGACCGCCTCGCGCACCAGGAGATCGGTTCCGCCATCCTGGGGCGTCGTGGCGAGGGCGGCGCGAATCTTGAAATCGGCATCCGGGACCCAGTCCATCACGGTGCCGGGATTTTCCGTGTCCAACTCGAGCGCTCCACTGTTGAGATGGATTCGGTACACGTCGAACTTCGCGCGGTTCTTGATGTTCAACCCCACCAAGATCTCATGGGGATGCTCCGGCGCCGCATGCACTCCCGCCGCTCGGATGCCTTGAAACGGCGTCAGATCGCGCACCAGCTTGGTCTTGAGGCTCACCGAATAAACGTGGTGGTTCTCGTCGCCGTCGGTGTCTTGCAAATACAACAGGTGCTCTCCATCGAAAGCCCAGAAGTAGATGCGAATGCCGCGTTTCTTATCGTGTGTCATTTGGCGATCATCGTTCTTGCCGATGGTGCGAACAAAGACTTGCGTGGCATTGCCGTCACTCGGGGCGAGGTAGGCCAGCATTTTGCCGTCGGGCGACAGGCGCGGGGTACTCCGTTCGGGATTGCCGAACAACACCTCGCGCGGAATCAGGTCCGGCGGCTTGGCCGACACTGCCGCTGCATTGGGCAACACAAGACACAGAACAACACCGAAGATAGAGTGAAGGGATCTCATGGCTTTCCTCTCATGACGTGAAATGGGATGGAGGCTCTTCCTTTAGTTCGCTCGTTCTCCCTCGTTCTTGCACTTATTGCAAGCGGCGCTACAGGCACCTCGCGTGGTTACTTTATTGGACTTTCCAAATTTGGGAACTAAGCAGTTGGACAGGATTGCGTAGCGATTTCATCCGAGCCGCGCACGCAGCGCAGCGGAGTAAGTGCCGCGAAGAGCCGCGACCGTAAGGGAGCGGAGAAGAAACCGCTCCCTCACGGTCGCGGCTCTACAACTCCTGCGTGCGCGGCTCGGACGGGACAGGGAATTATGTCTTCAGACTTAGACCAGCAGTTGGGTGTGGATAACTTCCCCGAGTGAGACACCCCCTCGGCACTCTTTGATCAGGATTCGCTCCTGTTCAGGGGGTAGCTTTGTTTCGTTGTTTCCATTTTTCGATCAACGCGGCGTGTTGGAGATAGAGCTTTTCAAGCTCTACCGGGTCTTGGCACTCCAGCATCCTCTTTTCCAGTTCGTCAGACTGTTTGCGATGCTCCTCCCATTCTCGGCCTGTGGGATACTCCGTAGCCATATCAAACTCGGACATGAGGAAATGGGATACTACCAATTGAGTCATGACCAGGGTGAGCAGGACGAAGAAAAGGGTCATAGAGGTACATCGCATGCTGGATTCTCCATTCTGCGCTTGGCTTTCTTAAGCGCGCGTCATGAATTGCCTTTCTCAGACATAATGACTGAGTACAGGCTAAGACATAATGACTGAGATGTCAAGAGGAGGAGAGGAGAGCCGCTCCCTACGGGTTCATGCGTCGATGTTGGTAGTCATTCGACGCACTAATCCCCGTAGGGAGTCCACGTATCGCCGTGGAAAGGGGGGTTACTTTGTACCGCGCCGGAGGGACGAGGCGCCCGAAGAGCGCGCCTGGCCGATGGTGGGATCGCCTTGATAGTGGAGGCTGGAAGCACCGCTCATCGAGTAATCGAGTTTCGTTTTAACGCTGACCGTTGCACTGCTGGCACCATTGAGTTTCACGTTGGCCGTTTCCAGAGGTATATCTCCTAGCTGAAGCCTGCTAGCGCCGGATGCAGAGAGGGTGGCCGTCTTGGCGGATCCGTTGAGTTTCGCTTTGCTTGCACCGCTCGCGTCCAGTTTCACGGTCTTGGACTCGATCGATCCCTCCACATTACTTGCTCCCGAGAGTGCAGCGTTGAAATCCCCAGATGCCTTGAGCTTTATCTTGCTTGCCCCACTCGCATCCAGTTTTACGTTCTTGGCCTCGATCGAGACTTCAAGGTTGCTCGCTCCCGAAACGGTGGCATTGAAATCCTTGCTGGATTTGAAACCTTCGATCTTCATTTTGGAGGCCGAACCCACATGCACGCTATTGAGGGACGGCATGGTGATCTGCGCCGTCAAAGGTTGCTTGGTCGTCCAGGATCGCCACCTGTTGTCCTTGGTGAATTTCAGCATCTGGCCTTCCTTGTCAACCTTGGGAATGTCGAGCAAATTGTCATCGCCGGTTATCACCACGCTGAAGGTTTTCCCCTGCTTGACGACGACCTGAATGGGGAGCTGAATATTCAGCCCGTCGAAGCCGACAACCTTGATCTCTTTCTTGCCTTCCTTGCCCGATCCGATCAGCCTTTCCTCGTCATCGGTTTTCTTTGCAGCCCACTCGTTGCGCGACGAAGATGCCGGTGCCGGCGATTCGATCGGCTTCTCCGCATTCTCGGTGTTCTTTGCAGCCGCGAGCGGGTTTTGGTCCGGCAGTGTGTCATTCTTAGCCGGCGGTTGTTGTTCATTGGGTTGTATCGTATTGATCGCGGTTTCAGGCTCGACAGTTTGCATACGGTAGGCCAGCGCGCCCGAACCCAGACCGGCCGCCGCGATGACCGCCAATACGACCGACGTTGTCATTTTGAGTTTGGTTGCCCACATCCCTTTCATCACTCCTTCCATCAAGGCGACGACACGAGTTGAGACGACAGCAGAGACGGTTTGCCCCGCCGCCAAGAACGAAGCGGCTTGGATTGTCGAAGACGCCAGCGAATCCGGCACGGTCGCCGAGGCCATGCTCTGCACCAAGGTCGCGGCAAGGGCGCTGGCTGGCAGCGCCAGTCCACGCCGGGTCAGCCGCTTCGCCAACATGGCCCGCCCTCGGGCCAGCCACGCTGCCAGGGTGCCTTCCGGCACACCCATTTGCCGAGCTGCCTCCATGCGGGTCTTGCCTTCCAAATAGCACAGGATTAACGAGGCTCGGAACTTGTCGGGTAAACCGGTCAACGCCTGGTGAAGCAGGTAGTTCACGTCATTCCCTTCTTCAAGCTCCGGCACGGCGGGTTCGGGCGCTTGTTCGGTCTGCTTTTCCCGCAACTGCCTTTTGATCCTGGTCGCTTTGGCCTTCCGGGCGGTGCGCGAGGCCACGCCATAGAGCCAGTTGGCGAGCATCTCCCTGGGCTTAACCGAAGCTGCCTTGCGGACAAGGACCAGGAAGGTCGCCTGAAACGCATCCTCGGCATCGTGATAATCGCCCAGGACACGGCGGCAAACGCTCCAGACCAGCGGGCCATGCCGGCGCACCAGCGCTGCCAGCGCAGCTTCATCGCCTTGATCGATGAAGCACCCCAGGAGTTGCCCATCGGTCAAGCCTGCCCCGTCGTGCAGGAGCACAGTTCGGCGCAAGTACTCGACGACCTCGTTAATGGGTCTCGCCGCCATCGGATTTCCTTTGTGGCCGTTCATTCGGCCTCTATAGAATGAATTGCCCGCACAATAGTCTTTCGATGCACTTCTCTCGAAATTTTTGTTTCCGAACCTGCGTAAGCGAAGGCCGTCTTCGCGAAGACCGGCTTCGCTAACGCTTCAGGCTCGGATACGAATCGCTGTAATGGAATACCAGGAATCGTCCATGAAGTGTTCGTCCAGGTGGTGTGTTGGTCGTGCCTGTGTTTGATAAACACGGGCGTGGCAACGAGAATGAATGTAGAACAGTGTAGCGCCCCCCCCGTTTCCGTGGAGAATACTTTATGCGTTATCTGGCTTTGGCTACCGACTACGATGGCACCTTGGCTTCGGGCGGCACGGTGGCCGAGCCAACGTGGGAGGCGCTGCACAGGCTAAAAACCTCCGGACGAAAGCTCATCCTCGTCACGGGCCGCGAGCTGGAGGAGTTGCGGAGCATTTGCCCAAACCTGGACCTCTTTGATCGAGTCGTGGCCGAGAACGGCGGCGTGCTTTACCGCCCCGCGACCCGCGATCAGGAGCTTTTGGCTTCGCCCCCTCCCCAAGAATTCCTCCAAACCTTGCGCGACCAAGGCGTCAATCCTCTCGATGTAGGCCGAACGATTGTCGCCACTTTTCGTCCCTATGAGATGATCGTCCTTCAAACCATCGCCAATCTCGGATTGGAATTGCAGGTCATTTTCAACAAAGACTCGGTCATGGTGCTGCCCACTGGCGTCGATAAGGCCACCGGTTTGAAAGCCGCGCTCCATGAGCTGAGCCTGTCGCCGCACAATGTCGTGGCTGTCGGCGATGCCGAAAACGATCATGCCTTCCTTACGATGTGCGGTTGCTCCGCGGCGGTGGCCAACGCCCTGCCGATGCTGAAGATAGCCGCCGAGATCATTACCGCCGGCGCGGAGGGGCAAGGAGTCGTTGAACTGATCGAGGAGCTTTTGGCCAACGATCTGCGCCGGGCGACAAAATGAGTTTTCGCGCCGGGAATTCCTTGAATAACGCTCGCCGTTCTGCAAAGATATTCTAACCCTCGCTGCCGCTTGGGACCTGCCTATAACACGACCTGGCGAGCGGGGTCGCGTAAGCGCCCCGAGTGCTTCTCTCGGGGCGCTTACGCGACCCCGCTCGCCGCTCCGATGATTTCAGCCTTCCAAGGAATACTTCATGAATTCGCGTCGATCTCTTCTCGCAGTCGTTGGATTGCTGGCATTGTCCGTCTCGGCCGGCGTCGCCGCCGAGCCGTCCGACAAGGACGTAAGCTACTACAAGGACATTCGCCGCATCTTTCAGCAGCATTGTCAGGGCTGCCATCAGCCGGCCAAACCGCAGGGCGGCTACGTCATGACCAGCTACGCCGACCTGCTCAAAAAGGGCGATCACGAACAACCGGGCATTGTGCCCAATCATCCCGAACAGAGCCTGGTCATCGAACAAATCCTGCCCAAAGAGGGCAAGAAGCCGGCCATGCCCAAGGGCAAGGATCCGTTATCCGCGGCCGACATTGACGCCATCAAGAAATGGATCGCCGCCGGTGCGAAGAACGACACGCCCAAAACGCAAGAGCGCATCGTGGACGCCGAGCATCCGCCGGTCTATGCACTGTCGCCGGACTTGAGCTGCGTTGCCTTCTCCCCCGACGGCCAGCTTCTCGCCGTCTCCGGCTATCATGAGGTTTTGCTGCACAAGGGCGATGGCTCCGGATTGGTCGGCAGGCTGGTTGGCGAGTCCGAGCGCATTGAATCGATTGCCTTCTCGCCAGACGGCAAACGGCTGGCCGTCGCCGGCGGTTCGCCGGGACGTTTCGGCGAAATCCAGGTCTGGGACCTGGACAAGCGCAAATTGAGACTATCCGTATCCGTAACCTACGATACGGTCTACGGCGTCAGCTGGTCGCACGACGGCGGCAAGCTGGCCTTCGGCTGCGCCGACAACACGGTCCGCGCCATCGACAGCGCCACCGGCAAGCAGGTGCTCTACCAGGGCGCCCACGATGATTGGGTGCTGGGCACCGTCTTCTCCAAGGACTCGACCTATCTCGTCTCCGTCGGTCGCGATCGCTCGATGAAGCTGACGGAAGTGGCAACGCAGCGCTTCATCGACAACGTCACCAGCATCACGCCGGGCGCTCTCAAGGGCGGCTTGTTGGCCGTGGCCCGCAATCCCGTCAAACGCGACACCAAGGTCAAGAACACGGCCGCCGGCACGGATCAGAGCGAGAAATGGTACGACGAGTTGCTCATCGGCGGCGACGACGGCGTACCGCGTCTGTACAAGATGCACCGCACCACCAAGCGCGTCATCGGCGACGATGCCAACAAAATCCGCGAGTACGAGAAGATGCCGGGCCTGGTCTACGCGCTCGGCTTCAGCGCCGACGGCAGCCAGTTCGCCGCCGGTAGCAGCCTCGACGGCAACGGCGAGCTGCGCGTCTATCACACCGCGGACGGCAAGGTTGTCTCGAAACTAACGGGCATCGGGCCGATCTACTCGGTCTCGTTTCGACCCGACGGCCAGGTCGTCGCCTCCGCCGGCTTCGAGGGCGTGGTGCGCTTGAGCGATGCGAAGACGGGCAAGATCATCAAGGAGTTCATCCCTGTGCCGCTGACCCGGACGGCGCAGGCACGGTGAATGAAAATTGGATAATTGGAGAAAGGAAAACCAGTGACGGTTCCTCACGAAAGAATGAACTGGCACCGGATTTTCGGAGAGGATTTATTCGAGCCGAGGTGGTCACGCGGAAAAGCAAAAACAGGCGATGGGCACCTTAAAATACGAAGAGATTGACCCGGTCTCTCATAGTGAGGCGGAAGCTGTATTTGAGAGCGACGATCCGCTCAGGATTGCGAGAACCCTTATCGCAATCGGTTTGCACGATCACGATTGGGAGTGGGTTCAGCAGCACGGTCTTCGATTCTTATCGAACACCAGCGAGGTAGTGGTTTCGGCTGCAATACTCTCGCTCGCTCACACTGCGAGAGTCAACCAATCAATCGACTTAGACCTGGTTGTTCCGGCTCTTCAGAAAGTTGCTACCGACCAACGCTACGCAGGAAAAGTGCAAGATGCGATCGACGACATCGAAAAATTTGTGATTCGCTGATAAGCTCGACTTTGCCTTTTTCTAGTCTCGTGCAGTCGCAGTTGGTCCTGTGTGAAGATGATCGCTTTTAAGCCATTAAGACCAAGCATGCCTTCTGAAGATCCCGGCAGTAAAATAGGATTACGTCCTCAGCAGGAGGTTCGATCCATGACGACCATTGCCATCGTTCCCGACAATCCGCAAGGCTCGCCGGCAAGTTACCGCGCCATCGCCGGAGATGTGCAATCGAGCGGAGCAACCGTCGGCCAAGCCCTCGATGCGGTGCGGGCGCAACTGAATGGGCCGGAGCAGACCACCTTGATCGTTCTCCAGCCCATGCAGCCGGACCATCTCTTTACTGCCGAGCAGCAACAGCGGTTAGCCGAGCTTCTGGCTCGCTGGGGTGCAGCGCGCGATGCAGGCGCCTCGATGCCGCCCCAGGAGCAAGCCGAGCTAAATACTTTGGTTGATGCGGAGCTTCGCGCCGCCACGATACGATCGGCCGATCTTGTCCGTCAGTTGCCGTCATGAATCCGCACTATTCCCTGGTAGCAGGGCATGCCAGCCATCGCTACAGATACTGATTAAACCACCGCCCGCAATTGAGCGATGAGTTTGGCCACGCACAGCTGGTTCAAGCTGACGCCCTCGGCCTTGGCCTCGGCCAAGAGAGCGGCATGGACCGAGCGCGGCAAACGCACGCTGATGGCCCCGTTGGCGGAGGCAATCATGTCCACGAATCCCTTCACCGGCGGATGAGGCAGGGTATCCATAAGGGCAAGGATTTGCTTGTATTCCTCCGTGCGGCAGAAGGCCGTTCGCTCGGACTCGGTAGAGAACGATTCCGTCGCCTTGCCGCCCAGACCAAATAGGGCATTGCTCAACTCGATCCAGTCCGCAGCCTTGGCGGCGCGCTCTTGAGCAAACTCCAGCACTTGCCGGGCCTTGGCAACGATTCGGGGGTTGACCTTGGATTTCTTCTTCGCAACCATTGTTTCTCCTCTGGCAGATAAGGCGCTTCGCCGCTTACTCGATTCGCAGAATCTGCACGCCGTCGTAGCCATCGACCTCGAAGTACATCGCTCGTTGATGCAAGCGGCGACCCACTCGCTTGACCGCCTTGATCGCCTCATTGAGTCGGCTACGATCGCATTCGATGAACACTTTGAGGCAGACGTCCGTGAACTCTGTGCCGTCTTCGTCTATCCAGTGCCCTGTCATGTAGCCGTCCTTGGTCATCGCCCGAAACGGACGCCAGAGGGCATCGAGAACGCGCTCCAAAACGGCTGACTTGATCGGGGTGCCGTCGTTCCACGTCGTGGGAATGAGCGTGGTGAACTTCATCGCATACAGCCTTCCTGGCGCAAGACTTTCCCTCACCGCGTTTGAGATGATAGCATAAGTGCTTACAAATCTCAATGCCACTCCCTAACGGTCGCGGCTCCATGGCTCCGATTTGCTGAGATAAACACTTGATGCCCGCCCTCGCATCTGCGATGATAATTCCCATTGATTGATCCACCCACCGCATCGCCCTTGCCGCCCAGAGTATCCCTCCATCACCGGATGCAGACGATTCGCCAGTTGTCGGTTCGGTCGGCTACGAGAGCCAGAGAAACATCTTGAGGACTGCTATGATTCGCTATTCCCTCGCCGTTCTGACGTTCGCTCTGGCTGCCGCGATGGCAAATGCCGAACCGGCGGAGACGCTGCCGCCCGGCGCCAAGATCATCAAGCTGGAAGCACAGCCGCCGCGGGTCGAATTGAAAACGCCTTTCGAATATAGTCAGCTCCTACTGACCGCGCAGCTGGCCGATGGCGGGCAAATCGACGTGACCCGGATCGCGAAAATCGAAGCCCCGGCGCAGCTCGTTCGCGTCAATGCCACCGGCGTCGTCCGTCCCGTCGCGGATGGCAAAGGCAACCTCAAGATCACTTTGCAAGGACAAACGTTGGCGCTGCCGGTCGAAGTGAAGGGACAGAAGGAGAAGTACAACGTCAGCTTCGTGCGCGATGTGATGCCGGCGCTTTCGCGCATGGGGTGCAATGCGGGGACGTGTCATGGCGCGGCGAAGGGGAAGAACGGTTTCAAGCTGTCGCTGCGCGGCTACGATCCTCTCTTCGATCATCGCTCGCTGACCGATGACCTCAAGGGCCGGCGCTTCAACCGGGCCGCTCCGGATGCCAGCCTGATGCTGCTCAAATGCACCGGCACCGTCGCTCACGTCGGCGGCGTGCTGACGCAGCCAGGCGATCCGTTCTATGAGCTGCTCCGTAGCTGGATCGCCGATGGCGTCAAACTCGATCTGAATAGTCCGCGCGTGCAGAGTTTGGAAGTGTTGCCGAAAAGCTCGGTCATCCCTCTGCCGGGCATGAAGCAACAAATCGCCGTCCGCGCCACGTACACCGACGGCAGCGTTCGCGATGTCAGCACGCTTGCGTTTCTGGAGAGCAGCAACACCGAGGTGGCCACGGTCGATCGCGCCGGTACGGTGACGGCCGTGCGACGCGGCGAGACCACGATTCTCGCCCGTTATGAGGGCGCTTATGCCGCCGCCGGCATCGTCATCATGGGCGAGCGCAAAGGCTATGCGTGGCACGACGTGCCGGAATACAGCTACATCGATAAGCTCGTCGATGCCAAGCTGAAACAGATGAAGATCCTGCCTAGTGAACTATGCACCGATGCCGAGTTCATTCGCCGTATCTATCTCGACCTGACCGGCCTGCCGCCCGAGCCGGCGGACATCCGGGCGTTCCTGGCCGACAATCGGTCCATGCGCGTCAAGCGCGACGCCCTGGTGGACAGGCTGGTCGGCGGTCCCGAATTCATCGAGCATTGGACGAACAAATGGGCCGACTTGTTGCAAGTCAACCGTAAATTCCTCGGCGAAGAAGGGGCCAAGCGGTTCCGCGATTACATCCGCTTGGCCATCGCCGACAACGTTCCCTACGATCGCTTCGTCTACCACATCTTGACCGCCCACGGCTCCAACCTGGAGCAGCCGGCCGCCAGCTATTACAAGATTCTGCGCGATCCCGGCGCGGTCATGGAGAACACGACCCAGCTGTTCCTGGCCGTCCGCTTCAATTGCAACAAATGCCACGACCACCCGTTCGAGCGCTGGACGCAGGACCAGTATTATGAGACGGCGGCATTCTTCGCCCAGGTCGGCCGCAAGGAAGATCCCAAGTTCAAGGGGCGGCGAGTCGGCGGCACCGAGGTTGAGGGCGCGACGCCGCTTGCCGAGATCATCGAGGACGTGAAAGCCGGTGAAGTGACGCACCTCCGCACGGGGCAGTTGGCGAAGCCAATCTTCCCCTATTTGCACAAGGATCTCGCTCCGTCGAGCGCCAGCCGCCGCGAACAATTCGCCCATTGGGTCGTGTCGAAAGACAACCCCTATTTCGCCAAGAGCTACGTCAACCGCCTGTGGAGCTATTTGCTCGGCGCCGGTATCATCGAGCCGATCGATGACATTCGCGCCGGCAACCCGCCGACCAATCCCGCTCTCCTCGACACGCTGACCGACGATTTCATCAAGAGTGGGTTCAATGTCCGCCACATGCTGCGGACGATTTGCAAATCGCGCGTCTATCAACAATCGGTGCAAACCAACGCCTTCAATCGCGACGACAATATCAATTACTCGCATGCCCTCGCTCGCCGCTTGCCGGCCGAGGTGCTGTACGACTCGATCCATCGAGCCACGGGATCGCTGAGCCGGCTGCCGGGCCTGCCGCCGGGGGCGCGAGCGGCGCAGCTGCTCGATTCGCAAGAGGATGTGCCGGGCGGTTTCTTCGTGTTGTTCGGCAAACCGGCCCGCGAGAGCGCCTGCGAATGCGAGCGCTCGCCGACGATGATGCTCGGTTCCGTTCTCAACCTGGCGAATGGGCCGGTCCCCGCCGCCGCCATCCACGATCCGAATAATCGTCTTTCCAAGCTCGTTGCCGCCGAGAAAGATGATGCTAAAGTCGTCGAGGAATTGTTCCTCGCCTTCCTCGGCCGCTTGCCGACCAAGGCGGAATTGCAACTCGGCTTGCAGACGCTCAAAGACGGTGAAAAGACGTATGAATCGCTGGTCGCCGAAGCCAAGCAACATCAAGCCGCCCTCGTTGCTTACGAGAAATCGCTCGACGCCCGGCAAGCGCAGTGGGAAGAGCAAGTCAAACGCACGATCCCCCCCACATGGACGCCGCTGGAGATCGTCAAGGCCGACTCCAAGGGTGGAGCGACATTTACCCCCCAGATGGACGGTTCGCTGCTGCTGAGCGGCAAGAACCCCGAAAAGGATACCTACACGATCACGGCGCAGACGAAGCTAAACGGCATCACGGCCATTCGTTTGGAAGTGTTGCCCGATGCGAGTCTGCCGGCGAAGGGTCCGGGCCGCGCTACCAACGGTAATTTCGTGCTCAACGAGTTTACGCTATCGTTCACTCTGCCGGGTGAGAAGAAGGCGAAACCGATCGCCTTGAAGAACGCCCAGGCCGATTTCTCCCAGAATGACTGGGCGGTCGCCGGCGCCATCGACAACAACCGAGCGACTGGCTGGGCCGTCGCTCCCGAGTTCGGCAAGCCGCACACGGCCTACTTCGAGCTGGCGGCGCCGCTATCGCTGCCAACGGGCGCGACGCTGACGGTGACGATGTTTCAAGCGTTCGGCACCCAGCACACAATCGGTCGTTTCCGAGTATCGCTGACCACCAGCAAGACGCTCTCGCTCAAAGGCCCGCCCGCGGCCGTCGTGAAGATCCTCGGCATCGAGCCGGCCAAGCGCACGCCGCAACAGAAGACGGAGCTGACGAACTACTATCGTTCGCTGGACCCGGAGCTGTCGCGTCTGCGTCAGCTGGTTGCGGAACATCCGATGCCGGTCGATAAGCGCCTGCCCGGTGCGCAGGATCTGGCGTGGGCGTTCATCAATGCCAAGGCTTTCCAGTTCAATCATTGAGGATGTGGCTTGGAGCGTATGGATTGTTTTGGTTAGAATACCGCCGTTGAGATCCGTTGATCTCTCGGAGAGCCACCGTGCGGCCCGAGGAACTGGTGCAACTGTTGAGGCGTCGCCCGTTCATCCCGCTGCGCCTTCACACCACGGATGGGCAGACTTACGATATTCGCCATCCGGATAACGTGATCGTCCTGCGGTCGCGCGTGGATATCGGAGTGATGCCGGATCCGGGGACAGGAGTAGTGGAGCGCGTGGAATACTGTTCGCTGCTTCATATCGTTCGTGTTGAGGAACTTCACACAGCCTCGTCCTCGGGGAACGGGGCGGCTTCGTAGGTGAGATACGCAACACACTGAAATCAATCAAAAAGGAGGATCGCAAGGGATCCACCTTGACGATTTCATTCGCCGGATCGAGCTAAAGGACTCTCGACTACCCTTTTCCAAGGAAGTATCCATGAAAATTCGACTTGCCTCATCGCTCATGTTTCTGGCTTTCTGTGTCCCCGTCGTGATTGCCGAGGACAAGCCCGAAAGCGTGGCCAAGCGCAAGGCCAACGAAATTGCCCAGGCCACGGTCAAAGGCGACTTCGAGAAAATCGCGGATTTCACCTATCCCAAAGTGGTCGATCAGATGGGCGGACGCGAAAAAATGGTCACCGCGATGAAGACCGGATACAAGGAAATGAAGTCGCGGGGGATCGAATTTCGCTCCGCCAAGGTCGAGGATGCCTCACCTCTTGTGGCCGGCGGTTCCGATGTCTACACGATCGTTCCGTTTACCCTGGAGATGAAAGTCCCCGGCGGCAGTGCCACGATGAAATCGTTTCTGCTTGGTATTTCCGCCAACAAAGGCACGACATGGACCTTCGTGGACGGCTCCGGGATCGGCAAGGATGAGACGATGACGAAAAGATTATTGCCGAACCTGCCAAAGGAACTCAAATTGCCAAAGAAGGAGCAGCCCGTCTTCCACAAGGATGGATGACGCATTCGGCGCGGTGGTTGAGTGAGGAGAACACTCTTTCTCCTCACTCCTCACTTGATTTTGGCCAGCGCTTGTCCGGCGGCTTTGCGGACGAGGGAATTGTGATCGCGTTGACAGTGGACCAGTTCCTTCTCAGCGGCGCGGGCCGGCGGGCCAATCTGTCCCAGGGCGAGCGCGGCCTGACGACGAACCGACCATTCGGCATCATGCAGTGCCTCAATCAAAGCCGGGACCGCTTCCTCCGCCTCCGCGCCGATCTCTCCCAGCGCTAGCGCCGATTGTTGCCGCACCAGTGCATCGGGGGAACGCAGTGTGCGCGTCAGGGCCGGCAGCGCGGGACGCGCTTTCGCGTGATGCAGACTCAAGCCGTAGGCTGCCTGCGCTTGCACGGTCGGACTGGGATCATCGAGCATCGCTTGCAACTCAGCGACGCTGCGGCCTGCGTAGGGCGGCCTGCGTCCACATCCGGACAGAAACGCCAGCAGCAAGCAGACTGCCCATCTCCGGCGCATGGCGATGCAGCTGTAGGACGGCCTTCCCAGGCCGTCCGGACGGCCTGGGAAGGCCGTCCTACGAAAAAACAGCCGGCGCATGGCGTCCTCCGCGGTTAATAGTCCGCGCTCGAAAAGACCTCGCCGCCGCCGTAGCTGGATAAGGCGCGATAAACAACCGGATCGATCGACAGCGGCAAGAAGTGAACGCTGCCGTCGGCGAACAAGAAATTGCAGCCGATCAAGTGCATGCTGCGAAAACCGCTGACGCGATCGAGTCCTGCGGCATTGGCACCGGTCGAATCGCCGCCGATGAGGGTCGGCATGCCCGGCCGGCGGTTCATTGGCTCATCCATCGGGTTGGGGCCAAAGCCAATTTGTGCCGTGACGCCGAGGATGCCGGCATACCACGGATGCGACGCATCGCCCACGCTGGCGGCGCCCCAGGCTTGATCCATCTTGGCCGGGCCGTTGACGAACGGTTCCACGGCCGGCTGACTCAGGTTGTTGATATCGGCGACAACATAGAAAGGATTGCCGCCCGCCGCCTCGCCGACAGCCATCGTATTGGACAAGCCATCCGTGATGCTGGCGAAGCGCACCGCCTGCCGCGGGATGGGCACCGTAGATGCTCCCCCTTGGGCATCGACAGAGGAGTCGAGTAGCGACTCATTGAACAAGCCTCGCGCCTGCGCCGGAATCCCGGAGGGATCGGCCGCAAGGCAAGCGTTGGCCCCCTTGCACAAAACATAGTCGCAAGCGCCGACAAAGGGCGGCATGGATGCGCCCCATTGTTGGATGATCGGCGTCAGGTCGAGAGCACCGCTTGTGCGATTGCTGGGACAGAAAAAGATCGGCACCTGTTGCTCCACGGCCGCGTAATTGGCCGGGTCGTACCATTGCCTGTCCATCTGATACAGCCGATAGAGGTTGACCTGTTCAAGATAAGGCAGCAGATACGTGAAGCCAGTGTGATAGCAATCCTGCTTGTCTCCTTCGGTGGCCATGCCGGGAGGCAAAAAACCGTTGCTGTCGTGGAACGAGTGCAGGGCCAGGCCGATTTGCTTGAGGTTGTTCTGGCATTTCATGCGCGCGGCTGCCTCGCGCACCTTCTGCACCGCGGGCAAGAGCAAAGCCAACAAGACGCCGATAATGGCGATCACCACCAACAATTCCAGCAGCGTGAAGGCGGTTCGCCGGACGCGCGAGGGGAGCAATGGATGAAGAGGAATCATGAATGCCTCCCGATATGGAGGTTAGGGGCGCTTCGTAGAAGCGCCGGAGGGCCGCGACGCTTCTGCGAAGCGTGCCAACCAATCACTGTATCATGTTCCATACCGGCCGTAATGCTCTTTTCTTCCCGCCGTGGTCCTTTAGAATGGGCCATGAGGAGTGTGGGAACGCCTGGCTCGGAGTGACATCATGGCGTCTTCGTGGATCGTGCGGCATGGCGCCATGCGCTTTCTTGGCACCTTTGACGCCGAATTGGATGGCTACGCGCGCGGCCAGGAGGTCATCGTCCGCACCGAGCGCGGTTTGGAGATCGGGCAGCTTCTCTGTCCGGCCACGCCGAGCGCCGTGGAGTTGATCGATGAGCCGACGCGCGGACGAATCGTCCGCCTGCTTACCGAACAAGATCGCGCTCAGCGCGAGAAGCTCTGCGAAGCCGAGGGACACGAATTGGAGACGTGCGGCCGCTTCGTGCAGCAGCGCTCCTTGCAGATGGAGCTGGTCGATGTCGAGCATTTATTCGGCGGTGAACGGATCATCTTCTATTTCTTGGCCGAGAAGCGCGTGGATTTCCGCGAGCTGGTCAAAGACCTGGCCCGCGAATACCAGACGCGCATCGAGATGCGGCAGATTGGTGTGCGCGACGAGGCCAAGCTGTTAGCCGACTACGGCGATTGTGGCAAGCCGGTCTGTTGCAACACGCACATGGTGACGATGCCGCCGGTTTCGATGCGCATGGCCAAGCTGCAAAAATCCACGCTCGATCCCTCGAAAATCTCCGGCCGCTGTGGCCGGCTGAAGTGCTGTCTGCGTTTCGAGCAGGACGTGTACGAGGAGTTCCAGGCGTCGCTGCCGCCGGTTGGCAGCCGAGTGCTGACGCAAAAAGGTCAGGGCCGCGTGCTGGCTCAGGAAGTGCTGGCCCGCCGTCTGCTGATCGAGTTCGAGGATGGCCGCCGCCTCCCCGTGGCCGCGGCCGAGATCCTCACGCGCTTGGGAAAATAAATCGGTTTTCGGTTTTCAGTTTTCGGTTTTCGGTAAAGAAAACACCGGAAATTGAACTTGGAAACCGAAAACCGAAAACCGAAAACCGAAAACCGCTATGCATCATCCGAAACTCGACGAGGTGGTTCGCGGTGATCCGCGTTACGCTTACGAGGCGTACGAATTCGTCTTCGCCGCCTTGGCGCACACGCAACGGATGCTTGGCCGTGTGCCGCCGCGCGAAGGAGCCGGCGAGGCGGATTATCACGTCAGCGGCCCGCAATTGCTGGAAGGCATCCGCGATCTCGCCCTGCGCGAATTCGGGCTGATGGCCCGCACGGTCTTCCGTATATGGGGCATTAACCGGACCGCCGACATCGGCGAGATCGTGTTTAATCTTGTTGCCGCCAATCTCATGAGCAAGACCGCCGAGGACTGCCGCGACGATTTCCGCGACGTATACGATCTCGACCAGGTGCTGGTGCGCGATTATCGCATCGAGGTCAAGGAAGAAGTGGAGGAAGGGTCATGAAGCCCGTTGCGGCGCGGTTGATCCTGGCGGTGGCATTGTTCCTGGGTTGGCTTGGTTATCTCGGTTATCTGGTGGTGTGCCGCCCCCACACGCCCGGCGGTCTCCGCGGCGCGTTCGAGGGCCGTCCTCTCACGTTATCGCGCCCGCAGTTTCTTGTTTCCACGCTCGATGTCGTCGCCGAGGTCAGCGGCGAAAAGGGCGAGAAAGTGGTTGTCAAGGAAGTGCTTTCTCCGAAATCGGGCGCCCCCGTGAAGCCGGATGAGACGATTCATGTCGAGGGCATCGACCGCTGCCGGCCCGTACCGGATCCATTGGCAAAAGAGGCGAATCCCCCGCCGGACTATGCTGGCCCCGGTCTTTACCTCTTGCCGCTGCAATCCCCCGATCCCAACGACTCGCATCGCTTCGAGGTCGTACCGACGCCGCCTTCGCCCGGCTTCCCTCTCGCACCAGGCGTCAACGTCGGGCCGCCGCGCATCTATCCCGCTACCCCGGAGATGCTCGCCGAATACCGTGGAATTGCCAAGCCTTAGACATCGATCTCGATTACACGTTTTCCCAGACGAATGCTTGATTCGATTGTGTAATTGGCCTGCCCATCCGCGTGACCTGCTTTACTTCTCGGCTTGCGCCTTTCGCATAATCTCAAGGCGTTCACGGGCAGCTGGATTGTCGGGATCGAGGCGTGCTGCTTGATTGTAGTCCTGCAAAGCGCGGTCGAGATCGCCTTGAAGCAGGTAAACATCGCCGCGACCAAGATAAGAGAATGAATATTTGGGGCCGCGTTCGATCGCCTTCGTATAGATGGTGATGGCCTTGGCGTGGTTCCCGTCACCCACCTCCTTCATGGCCTTGAGACACAGAACATCGACAACGGGATCATCCCGATCCTCTTTCTCTTCTCCTGGTTCGTCAGCGTCCGAAGAGAACGACCAGATCGACGGGCCGGCGTTCATGAGAAAAGTTGCCGGTAACGAAATGAGGAAGACCACCACCATCAACCCAATCAATCGCAACGGCATCATGAGACGGATCTCCGGAAGAGATGGCCATTTGTTTTCAACGAGAAAGGTCCGTTTAACCGTAGCTCAGGATCCCCTGTACGTCAAAACAGACCATAAGGGAGTACTTAACTACTTTTAGCTTGTCAGTGGGAAAAAGGGCGATGAGGTGTCTGGAGTGCAGACATCAAGGTGTCATCAATCCCAGCACCAATGCGGTCGCGGTGACGAGCAGGGCGAGGAAGATCGGCACGCGCAGGGCCGCTTGCAACGGCGGCTGAGAACGCAGCTTGGCGAAAGGCGCCAGCAGGACGCTGCCGAGCGAGCCGGCCGCGAACATCAAACCGTAGGCCGTGCCTTGCCCGCCGGGCGCCGCGCGGAAGACCGAGCCGAGCAACGTCGGAAGGACCGGCCCGAGCAGCAGGCCGAGCAAGATCAGCCCGGTGCGCGGCCGGCCGCGCTGACTCGCGCCGGCCAGGTTGCCCAGCAGCACCGCCGCCAACAGCGGCGGCACCACGATCAGAACGCGGTCCCACCACTCCGTCAAGAAATCCATGTGCTGCGCCAGGGCGACCAGCAGCCGCGAGGCCACGAAGGCGACCCAGAAGCCGGACAGCAAGCCCGTCGCTTCGCGCTCGTCCTGCTCGCGTTCCGCCAGCAACGTGAACGCCCACAAGCTAATGGCCGCCTCCAGCGGAGCATAGAAGAACAATACCAACGCCGCCGACCAGGTTGACGCCTGGGCGAACAAGGAAGAAGGGTTGTCGGGAGGCGCCGCGATCTGCCAATGCTCGCTGCTGGGAAACACGCCGAGAAACGCGGGTATCAGCGCCAAGAGAGCCAGCACCGCCAGCGTCCGGCGCAGCTCGATCTTCTCCAGCAAAATGTCGGTTAGCACGGGCGTCAGCAAGGCACCCAGAGCGATGAAAACATAACCGAGATTGAGGGCGGCCGAGGTTTCATCGGTTACGAAGAAGACACGCGGCATCAGCACGGTGCTGGCCGTGCCCAGGGCGGAAGCGCCGAAGCCTGCCAGTAGGATCGACGCGAAGGCGTGCGGATAGATCGGCCGCAGACTCAGGCTGACCAGTGCCACCGCCAGCATCGCGGAGCCGGCCACGAGAATGGACCGCGCCCCGTAGATGTCGGTCAGAACGCCGGACAGCAACACCAGCGGAATTAGGGCGATATTCAACGCCAGAAGCCAGCGGCGGATTGCGCCATCCTCCGCCGGCACGCGCCGCGCCACGGCCAACTTGAGCCGCCCAAGCAGGGCCAGCGTCATCCCGAAGCTCAGAGCGCCGCCAATCGTCGCCGCTGTCATCATGGGCATTCCGGTCATGGGTACCTCCACTCCTCGTTCCCACGCTCCGCGTGGGAACGCACGGGGCGCGACGCTCTGCGTCGCGGCAGGTTTTCTCACTGGACGGGACGCAGAGCGTCCCGGCGTGCGTTCCCACGCAGGAGCGTGGGAACGAGGGAAGATGTTCCTACCAATAATTCGTTAGGAGCGAGGGCTTGTTTTGGCATCTTCTCGTTTTTGCGATGCGATAGCGGAAAATAAGTGTGCGCATCGTCCGTACCGCGGGCAGATTCATACAGAGACAATATCTCCGATCCTTCGAGGATTCTCCCCATGCCGCCGCGCTCCGCGTTGCTGGGCCAGTTGTTTCGCCTGGCATCTCCGCCATCGAGCGATGCCGAATTGCTGCTCCGCTGGGTGGATCGCCGCGACGAAGACGCTTTCGCCGCCCTGGTGTCCCGACATGGCCGCATGGTACACGGCGTCTGCCGCCGCATCCTGGGCAACTCGCACGATGCCGACGATGCGTTCCAGGCCGTCTTTCTCATCCTCGCCCGAAAGGCTGCCGGCCTGCGTCAACCCGAGGCGTTGTCCGGCTGGATACACGGCGTCGCCGTGCGCCTGGCTTGCAAAGCACGCGCCGCCACGCGCCGGCGCTGCGCTGGCACCGATTCTATCGCTTCCGAGCCTCGCGATCCGCATCCTGATCCATTGGATGCGCTCAGCGCCCGCGAGCTGTTGGGGCTGATCGATCGCGAGATTGCGCGATTGCCGGAGGTATATCGGCTGCCGTTGGTGCTGTGCGATCTGGAGGAGCGAACGCAGCCGGAGGCGGCGCGGCTGCTGGGTTGGACGCTGGGTTCCTTTCGCGGCCGATTGCTACGTGGACGCGAGCGGCTGCGGGCGCGGCTGTCGCAGCGAGGCATCGCCGGGGCGGCGCTCGTCGCCGCGTTGGCACAAGGCTCGGCAGACGCGGCACCAATGACGGCCAACCTCACCCGATTGGCCGTGCGTTTCTCATCTTGCCCCACATCCACGGAGGTTCCCCCATCCGTGGCCGCGCTGGTGCGCGAAGGGATCCGCGGCCTAATGATGATGAAGCTGAAACTGGCATCGATCGTCCTCTTGGCCGCCGGCACGCTTGTCGCTGGCGTGGGACTGCTGGCCTGGACCACCCCTGCTCCGCAACCGCAGGGAGAAGAGCGCGCGGAGAGCAAACCGCCCGCCCCGCCGCAGAATGCAAAACCACAAGTCCACATCGATCAAGCCGGCGATCCCTTGCCCGCGGAGGCGATCTCTCGGCTAGGCACAATTCGCTTTCGCCACGGTGGGGCTATCAGTTCGATCGTTTTCACTCCGGATGGGAAATCCCTCGTATCTTGCGGCATTTGGGATGGAATCCGCATTTGGGACACGGCCAGTGGGAAACAAATCCGCCGGCTTGCTATCGAGACGGCCGGCGATCGGCCGCTCTCGGTTTCACCGGATGGCAAACTGATGGCTATTTTGGTCCGGACCAAGACTCCACAAGAGGAATCAATCGCGCTTCATGAATTTGCTACGGGCCGATTGGTGCGTCGCTTCGGCAAAGAAAATCAAGGGAGCGCTCTCCTCTTTTCGCCGGACGGCAAAACTCTCGCTTCTTACCGCTGGCCGCACACAGTCAACTTATGGGACTCGGCCACCGGCCGGCTGCTCCACACTCTGAAAGGACACAAGGACAACGTCTGGGCCGTTGCCTTCTCCGCGGACGGCAAGACCCTGGTCTCCGGCAGCGATGATAAGACCATCCGCTTCTGGGACGTGGGAACGGGCAAGCAGCTGCGGCAAATCAACCACAAGAATGGCGTGGGAGTCCTGGCGCTTTCGTCTGACGGCAAGTTCCTGGCCACCATCGATGTGTTCAAAAAGGTTCAGGAAGGAGGCGGGGACTGGCCTTTCGACGACCGCGTCCGTTTGTGGGAGGTAGCCACCGGCAAGGAAACGAGACAACTGATCCTTCCAGCGAAAGAATCGACACGGGATGAGTCGAGAGCGTTTCAAAGCCTCGCATTCACTCCCGATGGCAAGGTGCTCCTCACAGGAGGGACGGACGGCATACTCCGCTTTTGGGATCCAGCAAGCGGTAATGAATTGCAGAAGCTCTCTGGGTTTGCGGGGTGCCCTGGGATGTTCGCTTTCGCACCGGACGGCAAGAAACTGGCCGTGGAGGAAGGTTTCGCCATGATCCGCTTGCTTGACCTGGTCAGCGGCAAAGATTTGCTCCCGACACCAGGACACCGGAGCCACGTTTCCTCGATCGTCGTGACGTCAGACTGCCAAACCGTTGTCACTACCGGCAGGGATGGTACGCTTCGCTTTTGGGACGCGGCGACGGGACGCGAACGGCAAAAACGCACTGTCCACGCGAGCTTTCTCATACCTCCCCAATTCCTTCCCGATGGCACCACGTACTTGGAATCGGGTGGCGATAAAATGTTCCACCTCCACGATCTGGTTTCCGGTAAGGAGTTGGCCATCCTCCGCGGGCACGAGGCCGGCCATCCGCTCGCCCTCTCGCCGGATCGGAAGACGCTTGCCTCGGCGAAAGACAACAAAGAGGTTTGCTTGCTCGATCCCGCCACCGGCGCGGTACGGCACAAACTGACGAAGGTGAAGCACCATGTTCTGGGCATGTCTTTCTCGGCGGACGGCAACACTTTGGTCGTCTGGGATGCCAATCAGATAGTGACAGTCTGGGACGTTGCCACCGGAAAGAAGCGCCGGCAATTCACCGGCCCCACCGTAGGCGGAGTTCCCGTCTTGGCCGATTCAACTGTTTATTACACGGCCGCACTCTCTCCAGATGGCAAACTGCTTGCATTCGGCCTGCAAGGATTCGATCCCCAAGCCAAACAAGGCATCCTGCCTATATTGGATACGACTACCGGCAAAGAGGTCTGTCGCTTTCGGGCACTGGGAGGTGGTGCCGAAATCTTTGCTTTCTCACCCGATGGCAGGACGCTCGCCTGGAGTGGATGGATCGATAATACGATCTACTTGGGTGAAATTCCTACAGGACGCGTGCGGCGGCGATTTACAGGCCATCTGAAGAGCGTTGATTCCCTCGCGTTCTCGAGGGATAGCAAAATGCTTGTTTCGGGCGGGAACGATACGACCGCCCTCGTTTGGGATTTAACCGGCCGATTGGCGATGGAAGAAAAGTACGGCGCGGCTCTCTCCCCTGAAGAACTGGCAACACACTGGAAGACGCTCGCCGCCGAAGATGCCGAGGCTGTATTTCGCGTCATGCAAGCGCTGGTCGCGGACCCATCTCGCTCGGTTCCGTATTTCCGAGCGCGGCTGTATCCCATCGCACCCGCGGATGAGAAACGCCTGCAACAATGGATCGCCGACCTCGACAGCGACCAATTTGCTGTACGCGAGAAAGCGACATCGGAGCTGGAAAAGCTCGGTGCGGCGGCGGTGGGCACGATGCAGAAAGCGCTCGAAGCAAAACCAGCCCTGGAAACGCGCCGCCGCCTGGAACAGCTCATCGATAAGCAGGAACGTGAGGAATGGCCGGCCTCCGGCGAGCGACTTCGCATCTGGCGTGCCCTGGAAGTGCTGGAACGAATAGGCACTCCGGAGGCAAGGGAAGTGTTAACAACGCTCGCCAACGGAGCGCCGGGGGCGCGGCCGACCGTGGAGGCCAAGGCTGCCCTGCAACGACTGGCGCAGCGACCGGGACGTTGACGATCCGGAAGTAGCAGCGGAAAATTTGTGTGCGCATCCATCGTGCGGCAGACAGATCCATACAGAGACACTATCCGTGCCCCGTTGAGGATCGCTGCCATGCCGCCGTATTCCGCGTTGCTGGGTCAACTCTTCCGCCTGCCAAGCCCGACGAACGATGCCGAGTTGCTGCGCCGCTGGGTCGAACGCCGCGATGAGGATGCGTTCACCACCCTCGTCGCCCGGCATGGCCGCATGGTGCTGAGCGTCTGCCGCCGCGTTCTCGGCAACAGCCACGATGCCGAGGATGCTTTCCAAGCTGTGTTTCTCATTCTGGCGCGCAAGGCCGCTGGCTTGCGTCATCCCGAAGCACTGGCCGGCTGGCTACACGGCGTCGCCGTCCGTCTGGCCTCCAACGCGCGCAAAACCGCCGCGCGCCGGCACTCTGCGTGTCGAGTCGATTTGAAATCGACCGAACAAGAACCGGCCGATCCGTATCCCGATCCGTTGGACGCTCTCAGCGCCCGCGAGCTGTTGGGGCTGATCGATCGCGAGATCGCGCGATTACCGGAGGTGTATCGCCTGCCGCTGGTGCTGTGCGATCTGGAGGAACGCACTCAGCCGGAGGCGGCACGGTTACTGGGTTGGACGCTGGGTTCCTTACGTGGCCGGCTGCTGCGTGGCCGCGAGCGGCTGCGCGCGCGGCTGGCGCAGCGCGGTATCGTCCCGGCGGTGCTGACCGCGACGTTTATGCAAGCATCGGCAGATGCGGCACCAATGACGGCCAACCTCACTCGATTGGCCGTGCGTTTCTCCACTTGCCCCGCATCGGCCGAAGTTCCAGCATCGGTCGCCGCGCTGGTGCGTGAAGGAATTCGCGGCCTGATGCTGACGAAATTGAAACTTGCCTCGATTGTCCTGTTGGCCGCCAGCACGCTTGTCGCCGGCGCGGGATTGTTGGCATGGCCCACTCCGGCCCCGCAGCCAGTCGAAGAGCGCGCGGAGGACAAACCGCAAGCCACGCCGAGTGAGAAGCCACGAATCCGTCGCGATCAAGCCGGCGATCCGTTGCCGGCCGAGGCGCTGGCGCGGCTGGGCACGCTACGGTTCCGGCACGGTGGAATGATCCAGTCGCTTGCCTTCGCTTCCGACGGCAAGACGCTCGTTTCTCAAGGAGTTGATGGGCTTCGCATCTGGGACGCCGCCACTGGAAAACAAATCCGCCGGATAGGGAACAACTCGGCAGGGACGGGAAGGAACGACATCTCGCCCGACGGAAAGCTCGTGGCGGTGCTGCTCCCCGATTCCCATGAGAACGTGGGTTTGCTGGAGATCGCCACGGGCCGGATTGTGCAGCGATTCAGTAAACGCCAGGTGCATTCCCTTAGCTTCTCTCCCGACGGCAAAGTGCTCGCGACCCTCGGTTATCATTCGGAGATCGATTTGTGGGATCCGGCCACGGGGAAATCGCTCGGCACGCTCAAGGGCCACCAGGACCAGATTTGGTCCCTGGCGTTTTCCACCGATGGGAAAACTCTGGTTTCCGCCAGTGACGATCGAACAATCTGCTTTTGGGACGTGATGTCCGGCAAGCAACAGCGTCAGATCGCGACCGAGAACTCTGTGGAAAAGATCGCTCTGTCTCCAGATGCCCGCATCCTCGCCTCCCTCGGCCACATCAAGCAGGATCTCGGACAAGGGATCACCTGGTGGCGACGCGAGGCGGTGATCCGTCTGTGGGATGCACACACCGGGAAGGAACTGCGGCAGCTGACCATGCAACCCGTCGAAACCAGTCGAGGCGCGGAGATCGGCTTTTCCACGCTCCTGTTCGCCCCCGACGGCAAGACGTTCGTGACCGGCGGACACGATGGAGTAATCCGGCTTTGGGATCCGGCAACTGGAAACGAACTGCGGCAATTTCCGGGTTTCGTAGGCGGATCTATCGCCTTCGCTCTTCATCCGGACGGCAAGACGCTGGCTGTGGTGGATGGCGGCGGCTCGGCGATTCGCTTGATCCGGCTCGATACAGGAAAGGAGCCGATCTTTTTTGATGGCCACAAAACCGGCGTTGGTTCCGTTCATTTTCGCCTGGACAACCGAACCGCGGTCACGTCCAGTTGGGATGGCCTTCTCTATTTTTTGGACGTGGAAACAGGGGAAATACGGCGGAGGATCACGGGAAAATCTCGGTCGGTCTTGCAGATGCTCCCGGACGGGAAGACTTACCTGGCGGCGGGAGACGATAAAAAGCTGCGCGTCTGCGATCTGGACAGCGGCAAAGAGATCCGCGTCATCCAGGGCTGGAAGGGCCGCGGCTATCACGTTGCCCTTGCTGCCGATGGACGCATTCTCGCCGAGGCCGATGCGGAAAACAAAAAAGTCAATCTCATCGACCCGGCGACAGGGAAACATCTGCACACGTTCACAGGATTCGATCAATTCTTTATGGGAATGGCTTTCGCACCGGACAGCAGGAGTTTATTCATTTGGAGCACTGACAAGACCGTGACAGTCTGGGACACGGCTACGGGCGAGAGACGCCGGCAGTTCACCGCTCCTGCCGATGCGGGGCCAGGGCCGGATGGTCGGCCAGGATTTCCAAATACGTATCCCTCTTATACGGCGGCGCTGTCGCCCGATGGCAAACTCTTCGCCTTCGGTTTTCAGGGCAATACTCCACTACCGGGCAATGCTCCGCGACCAGACATTCTCCCTGTATTGGATGCAATCACGGGAAAGGAAATCTGCCGCTTCACCACGGCGCCGGATGGCGTGTCGCACCTGGCGTTCTCGCCCGACGGCAAAAGCCTGGCCTGGGGTGGCTGGCGCGAGGGCACGGTTTACGTGGGTGAAATTGCAACCGGCCGCGAGCGCCATCACTTCGTCGGCCATACTGGGCGTATCTTCTGTCTCGCTTTCTCTGCCGATGGCAAAATGCTCATCTCTGGTTCACACGACACGACTGCCCTCGTGTGGGATTTGACCGACCGATTGGCTATGGGACCGAAGCATGGCGCGGCTCTCACTGTCGAAGAATTGGAAAAACACTGGAAGACGCTCGCTGCCGAAGATGCCAAAGCCGCCTTTCACGCCATGCGAGTTTTGGCCGCGGACCCTGCTCACACGGTTCCGTATCTGCGGACGCGACTCCATCCCATCGCTCCGGCGGATGAGAAACGTTTGCAGCAATGGATTGCCGACCTCGACAGCGACCAGTTCGCCGTCCGCGAGAAAGCGACATCCGAGCTGGGAAAGCTCGGCGCGGCGGCGTTGCACGCCATGCGCAAGGCACTCGAAGCGAAACCGGCATTGGAAACGCGCCGCCGTCTGGAACCGTTGGTCGAAAAGTTGGAACGCGAAGAATGGTCGCCCAGCGGCGAGCGACTGCGCATCTGGCGCGCCCTGGAAGTGCTGGAACGCACGGGAACAGAGGAAGCGAAGGAAGTTTTGACAACGCTTGCCAACGGGGCGCCGGGAGTGCGACAGACCGTGGAGGCCAAGGCCGCTCTGCAACGGCTGGCGCCGCAACGGAGCCGAAGCGTAGTTCCAGCTGAACCACGACCGTAAGGGAGCGGTTTTGCTGGAACTACGCTTCGGGAACAGATTTTTGGGGAAAATCCTTGTAGGGGCACTCTTCGGTAGTTAGTATCGACCGTTGGCAGCTGAGCGACCCCTAAACCGGTGCCCCATGACCAAGAAACGAACTGCTGCTTTGATTTTTCTGGTCGGCATTCTCATCAGTGTGATCGGCGCGTTCGCTCTGCGTTCTTCCGGCGTCTGGGAGGTCACAGAACCAGAAGAGGGCTTTGATAGTTCGCGCCTGACCGCGCTCGCCAAGGCCCTGAAGGCAGGTGATCATCAGGCTCTTGACCGCTTCTGGAGCGAGATGCAAGGCAAAGCACCACTGGTTGAACCGGTGGCCGATGATCCCCACGCCTCCTGGATAACTTTCGTGTGGCGGGGCGATAGCAAGACGCGACGAGTGAACGTCCAGGGCGGACCGGCGTCGGGTGATTTTGCCAACTGGATGAAGCGCCTGGGAGACACCAATCTCTGGTATCGAACCGACCGAATCCCCAACGATTCTCGCTTCAGCTATTTCTTTCAGGTTAATCGGCCGCTCAAGTTCCCTCCACATGCCGAGAAGTTGCCGCCACTCGCCCCGCCACGGGCCGATCCGTTGAACCCACGCAAGACGGCGTCTCAGGATCGTTCGCTGGTCGAACTTCCAGATGCGCCGCCACAGCCTTGGCTCAAACGTCTGCCCGAAGTCCCCGCGGGCACGCTGAGCGAACACAAGCTCACCAGTGCAGTCATCCGCGACGCGAGGCCCGGCTTCGATCACGAGCGCCAGTTCACGGTCTATGTGCCGGCCAACTACGATCCCAAGGGCCAGCTCTATGGACTCCTGGTGCTTTTCGATGGTCAGGGTAGCCGTAATCCCTCCACGGACATGCCCATCACCGTCCTTCTGGATAACTTGATTGCCACGAGAAAGACTCCCCCCCTCGTGGGCGTGTTCGTCAACCAAACCCGTGAACGACTTCGCGAGCTCGGTTGTTCACCTTCCTTTTCCGATTTCGTGGCCAAGGAGTTGGTCCCCTGGATGCGGAAACATTACCACATCAGCCGGGAACCGACGCGCGTGATCATCGGCGGCATGAGTGCCGGCGGGCGCATGGCTGCCTACTGCGGCTTGCGGCACAGCGACGTTTTTGGAAATGTGCTGTCGCTATCGGGCGGCTTCGAGTGGTGGCCCGGCGCCCTGGAAGAACGGATGGACGAGGAGCCCGGCTGGCTGACGCGGCAGTTCGTAACAGCTCGGCGCGTGCCGCTGCACTTCTACCTTGCCGCCGGCCGTTTTGAACACTGGTTCTTCCCGTCTAGTCTACTGACCGAGAACCGCCGCTTGCGCGACGTGTTGCAGGCCAAGGGCTATCTCGTCGACTATGCCGAATTCAGCGGTGGGCACGATCCCGTTTGTTGGCGCGGCCCATTTGTCGATGGCCTGATCGCGCTGACAGGAACGGCAAAGCAGTAATGACTATCAATCTGCCCAGAGATGGAGAAGCGGATGAAAACGATGCGCACTCTCCATCCATAACTCGCCAACTCATTTTATGCCGCAAATATGCTTGACATCGACGCGCCATCAGGGTAGCACAATAGGTAGGCTACCCCCCTGCCCGCCTGCCCGCCCGCCTGCTTCCTACCTACCGTGCGAAAGGACGCGTCATGCTGCCATACCGCACCCGCCTTGGTTCTCCGTTGGCCTTCTGTCTGTTCACCTTCGCGCCGGCGTTTGCTTTCGCCGAGGCGCCCTTGCACGAGCGCATCGATCAGGCCATTGCCGCCGCGCAGCCGGATTTCGCCCATCACGCCGCCGGTCCCGCTTCCGATGCCGAGTTCCTCCGCCGCATCTATCTCGACCTGATCGGCACCATTCCCACCGCGGCCGAGAGCCGCGCGTTTCTGAGAGATTCTTCGCCCGTCAAACGGCAAACGCTCATCGACCGCCTGTTGGCCAGCCCCGAACATGCCCGCCATCTGGCCACGGTGCTCGATGTCATGCTCATGGAGCGCCGCAGGGACAAGTACGTGCCGCATGCGCAATGGCTGGAATTTCTGCGTTCGTCCGTGGCGGCCAATAAGCCTTGGGACCAACTAGTGCGCGAAATCCTGACGAGCGACGGCGCCGATAGCAAGACCCGGCCGGCGGCGAAATTCTATCTCGAACGCGAGGCCGAACCCAATCTGCTGACGCGCGACATCAGCCGGCTGTTTCTCGGCACCAATCTGCAATGCTGCCAATGCCACGATCATCCACGCATCGACGATTACAAACAGGCCCATTATTACGGCCTGTTCGCGTTCCTGAATCGCAGCTCGCTCATCGTCGATCAAAAGCTGAAAATGGCAGTGCTGTCCGAGAAAGCCGACGGCGAAGTGACGTTTCAATCGGTGTTCGATCCGGCGAAGGTAACAAAGAGCACTGGACCGCGTCTGCCGGAAGCACCGCCGATCAAGGAGCCGGCCGTCGAGAAAGGCAAGGAGTATCTTACTGCCCCCGCGCCGAAGGCCCGCGCCGTACCGCGTTTCAGCCGTCGCGCTCTGCTCGGCCCGTCGCTGGCCCGCGCCGACAACGAGCAATTCAAACGCAACATCGCCAATCGCCTCTGGGCGTTGATGATGGGTCGCGGCCTGGTGCATCCGCTCGATCTCGATCACTCGGCCAATCCGCCGTCGCATCCCGAATTGTTGAAACTGTTGGCCGACGACATCGCTGCCCGCAAGTTCGACATGCGCGGCTTCCTGCGCGAGCTGGCTCTGAGCCAAACCTATCAGCGTTCCAGCGAACAATCCTCGCTCAGCAAGGAGCCGGAGGCGGCAAGCTACACGGTTGCGTTGCTCAAACCGCTGACGCCGGAGCAACTGGCCTGGAGCCTGATGCAAGCGACCGGCTTGACCGACGCGGAACGCGAGGCACTGGGCAAAAAAGCTAATGAGGCTGCGCTGTATGCGCGCCTGTCGGCGAATAAGGCTCCATTTGTGAGGACATTCGGGAATCCGCCCGGCCAGGCGCAGGAGTTCGACGCCCGGCTGGATCAAGCGTTGTTCTTGGCCAATGGCTCGATCGTGCGCGGCTGGTTGGCGCCGCGGCCCGGAAATTTGATCGATCGCCTCACGCGACTGACGAACACGGACGCGCTCGCGGAGGAGTTGTATTTGAGTGTGTTCACGCGCTTGCCCAGTGCCGAGGAACGCAAGGAGGCTGCGAACTTCTTGGCATCGCGATCGAAGGACCGCTTGGCGGCGCTGCAAGATATGGCCTGGGCGCTGTTGGCATCGGCGGAGTTTCGCTTCAATCATTGACACTCGACTCGCCTACGCGGAGATAATCTCATGTGGTGTTCCTATGCCTGCAACTCGGCAGAACATGGCATCTCGCGGCGCGGATTCTTCGCCAGCGCGGCGGCGAGTGCGCTATCTCTCGGATCTTTCATCCGCCCCGCGTTCACGCGTGAGTTGAACAAACAGCAGAAGCGCGTCCTCATGATCTGGCTGCACGGCGGGGTGAGCCAACTAGAAACGTGGGACCCCAAGCCCGGCACGGCAACCGGCGGTCCCTTCCAGACCATTGCCACGTCCGTGCCCGGCATCCACATTTGCGAGCTGCTGCCCTACACCGCGAAGATCATGCACCACCTCGCGCTCGTCCGCGGCCTGAACACCGCCGAGGACGATCACGGCAAGGGCGCTTACATCATGCACACCGGCCGACGGCAGGAGCCGGCGATGAAGTGGCCGCACTTCGGCTCCGTATGCGCCAAGCTGCTTGGCGACAGCGATAATCCCTTGCCCGGCTACATCCACATCACGCCGCGCGGCAACGGCGGCGTCAACAGCCAGGACGCCGCGTTTCTCGGCCCGCGCTATGCCTCCGTGGCCCTCAGCGACGGACACGCTCCCGCCAACCTCGACCGCCCCGCCGCGCTCACGCAAGTTGCCGATCAGCAGCGCCATGAGTTCCGCATGCACGCCAACGAGCGTTTTCTGAGCTCGCGCCGCACCGCCCAGACCGAGGCCTACACGCACTCCTATGATCAGGCCGCCCAGCTCATGCGCCGCCGCGATCTCTTCGACATCAGCAAGGAGCCGCCCGCCGTTATCGACCGCTATGGCCGGCACGATTTCGGCCGTCATTGCCTGATGGCCCGCCGCCTGCTCGAAGGCGGCGCCACCTTCGTCAAGGTGATGCACACCAACTACGACACCCACCACGAGAACTTCGATTTCCACATCGAGCAGCTCGGCGAGTTCGATCGACCGTTCGCCACGCTCATGGACGACTTGCACGATCGCGGCTTGCTGTCCAGCACGCTGGTCCTCGTCCTGTCGGAGTTCGGACGGACGCCGCGGATCAATCGCAATTTTGGCCGCGATCACTGGTCAAAGGCCTGGTCGATCGCCCTGGCCGGCTGCGGTATCAAGGGCGGCAGCGTCTCTGGCAAGACCAACGCCGACGGCACCGCCGTCACCGACCGCCAAGTCAACGGCGGCCACCTGTTCCACACCTATTTGAGCGCCCTCGGTTTCAACTCGAAGAAGAACTTTTACGTCGAGCAGCGACCCATTCCCATCGCCGATCCCAAGGCCAGCCCGATCAAGGAGGTGCTGGCATGAACCCCGCGCCGACTCCGAAAATCGATCCGGCGAAAACGCATCTCCTCAAGGACTACAAGCACGGCAGCCCGCTCTTTGGTTGCCGCTTCGATCCATCCGGGCAATTCGTCTTCGCCGGCGCTCAAGACAACAACATCGTCCGCTGGAACCTCGACAACGGCAAGAAAACGCTGCTGACTGGTCATAAGAGTTGGGTGCGCGCGCTGGCGTTTGCGGCCAAGGAAAAGCTCTTGTTCACCGGCGACTACGCCGGGCGAATCCTGGCATGGCCGGCCGGCGACGATGCACCGAAGCCGGCGCGCACTATTGAAGCCCATCGCGGCTGGGTCCGCGCTCTCGCCGTCAGCCCCGACGGCAAGATGCTCGCTTCGTGCGGCAATGACCATCTTGTCAAGCTGTGGTCGATTCCGAATGGCGAGCTTATCCGAGAGCTTGCAGGCCACGCTTGCCACGTCTACAACGTCGCCTTTCATCCCGGCGGCACGCATCTGATTTCCGCGGATCTTAAAGGCGTCGTCAAGGTTTGGGATGTTGCCAAGGGTGAGGCCGAGCGCGAGCTGGACGCGAAAATCCTCTATAAATACGATTCGTCTTTCCTCGCGGACCACGGCGGGGTGCGGAGCATGGTATTCAGTCCCGATGGATCGCTGTTGGCCTGCGCCGGCATCACCAACGTCAGCAACGCCTTCGCCGGCGTCGGCAACCCGCTGATCGTGCTGTTCGACTATAAAAGCGGCAAACAAAAGCAGCTTCTCCGGCCCAAAGCGCCCTTCCAGGGCACCGCCTGGGGCGTGATCGTCCATCCCGCCGGTTTCATCGCCGGCGTCGGCGGCGGCAACGGCGGCGTGTTGTGGTTCTGGAAACCCGACAACGCCCAAGATTTTTTCAACCTGAAACTGCCCAACAACGCCCGCGATCTCGATCTGCATCGCGACGGCAAACGATTGGCCGTGGCTTTCTTCGATGGGGCCGTCCGAACCTACAGCATGGAAGCGCCGCTAAAAGGGAGCGCGGCTGGAAAGTAAGAGGCATTCTCAAAATGAACCGCCAAGACGCCAAGATAAGAAAGAGAGAGCAAGAGTAAGTGAAGGAATCCTGGCCGTGGCCTCCGCAGGGCCAATCTTACTCCTAATCTTTCTCTGGCTCCTAATCCTCTTCCTAATCTTAATCTTCCTCTTACTCTTGCTCTCTCTTTGTTATCTTGGCGTTCTTGGCGCCTTGGCGGTTTATTTCTTTAGAGGTTTTAAGGAAACCGTCTGCACCATCACGTCCTATCCCGGTCGATCGGCCGGTTATCCAGGATCGCTCCTTTTTTACTTCCTGGAAAAAAGATCCAGTCTTTTCGACAAAACCGGCGCAATATTTGCGTTAACACCCGTCCTGATGAGAAAGGGAAGGATTCGTCGATTGATCTACTCATAATCTCCAAGGTGGGAAGGGAATTCTATGACCTCCTCTACACAATCTCAGCCGTCCAGGGCTTCGCTTGAGGAAGACCGGTCGAACCCCTCGCTTGGGGCTGCCATCATCATCGCGAACGCGCCGGACCCTGTCTTCGTGTCGGACCTGGAGGGCAAGATTCTGCAAGCTAACCAGGCTGTCTCGGAGTTGCTCGGCTTCCGACCGGCAGAGCTGATCGAGCAGTCGCTGTCGCGCTTTATCAGTCCCGAGGAGACGCGCGAGTTCACCGCCGCTCTCCGCGAAGTGGTGGAAAAGGGGGAAACGCGCAACGCCCGTCTCAATCCTCGCAGCGCCAGCGGCGAGGTCATCCCAACAACCTTGAACGCTTCTGCGCTACGCGATTCAGACGGCCAGGTGATCGGCGCCATCGGCATCCTCCGCGACATGCGCGAATTGGACAAGGCGCGGGCCTATGCCGAAAGCCTCATCAAGAACGCGCCCGATCCGGTGTTTGTCTCCGACCTGGAGGGCAAGATCCTGCAGGCCAACGATGC
>Ga0070738_10000631_pt1 | contig 93653 bp, 90 predicted proteins | sample Coa_R2_2_FD_66446 | JGI IMG/M metagenome (GOLD analysis project Ga0070738, IMG submission 66446) | Surface soil microbial communities from Centralia Pennsylvania, which are recovering from an underground coalmine fire - Coalmine... | ecosystem: Environmental > Terrestrial > Soil > Unclassified ...
CCCCATCAGGAACGCGCCGTCGTCAAGGGTGGGCCGGCTACGCGCTGCGGGCTACGCCCTCCGCGCTTCGCCGCCCCACCCCCGACGATTCTCATCCAGATTGTCGCTGCTCTCTCACCTTGATTGTCGCGCGGCAGCCTGAGCAACAGGCGGCCGTCCAAGCGCAGGCAGCTCGCCCGGTCGTCTGCTCAACCGGGGGCGACTGCGAGGTCAAATGGGGCCGCGCGCTCCAATGGGTGCTGAACAATTCGGCTTATAAGGTGCAGTCCCAGAGCGATGCCATGATCTCGACCATGGGGCCGCTACCGGACGACCCGCGGCCGGCATATACGATTACGAAGATGGCGCAGGGAAATGGGACCTATCTGATCGATTTCCGGGCTGGCTGCGATAACATCTTCGGCTGCGTTCCCAATCTCATGGTCGCGAAGGCGGACTTTGTCGTCGCGGTGATGGGCTCCCGCTGAATGGGCGCGTTCATGAGCGTTCTCGGCTTCCTGATCGTGGGAATCGCGTTCCTGCTTGGCCTTGATAATTGGCCTTGAATTGGAGAGCCAGGGTCGAGGCCCGGTCGACAACATCGGCGTACGTTCCGACCTCATCCTTCAGCTGGGCGAGGCGATCCAGGAAGCTCTAGACGGCGGGATCACACGCGGCTGACATCGCATTACCCCTGCATGGCTGCTATCCGCAAATGTTACCCCTTGTGTTACCCAAGAGGGAAATGGGGCCGTTTTAGTGGAGCCACTTCTCGATATAACTCTTTGAAAAGATTTGGTGATCCCGGTGGGACTTGAACCCACGACCACTCGATTAAAAGTCGGGTGCTCTACCAACTGAGCTACGGGATCGCCGGGCCGAACGCCGCGGGAAGATAGGTTCGGCGCCCCTCAGGGTCAACCTCGGGCGGTATCGGCGTCAGCTATGCTTGCTGCCCGAGCCGCCAAGTTCGGGAGCGCCTTGCGCGAAGCGATTGGCGAGACGCCGGCCGACCTGTGGGGAGACGAAGCTCGAAATATCGCCACCCAGGCTGCCGATCTCCTTGACGAACCGCGAGGAGATGAACTGCACGCCTTCCGACGCCATCAGGAACACCGTCTCCACTTCCGGGTTGAGCCGCGCATTCATGCCCGCCATCTGAAATTCGTATTCGAAGTCGGACACCGCTCTGAGCCCCCGAATGATCACGCCGGCGCCGACCGTGATGGCGAAATGCATCAGCAGCGTATCGAAGGAGCGGACTTCGATGTCGAGCCCTTTGTCGACCAACGAGCGCATCTCGTCTTCCACCATCTCGACGCGCTCGTCGGTCGAGAAAAGCGGGCCCTTGCCGGCGTTGCGCGCGACGGCAACGATCAGCTTGTCGACCGTTCTCATCGCTCGCTGGATGATATCCATGTGGCCGTTGGTGATGGGGTCGAACGTCCCGGGATAAAGGCCGATCCGTTTCTTCATCTCATCCTCGCTGATCCAGCCGTCATGACGGCGTTTCCGGCGCTTCGTCCCCAGTCGTTTCCTCCATCTCCCCGTCGGCGTCGTCGCCATTCGAATCGTCCGGTACCCGGGCGACCGAGACCACATGCTCGTCGGCCGCCACGCGGAACACGGTTACGCCCTGCGTGCGGCGGCCGGCGATCCTGATCTCACTGACCCCCGTACGGATCACTTGGCCGCCGTCGCTGACCAGCATGATGCCGTCGGTTTCGGCGACCGGGAAGGTGGCCACGATGCGCCCGTTGCGCTCGTTCACCTCCATGTTCTGGATGCCCTGTCCGCCGCGGCCGGTAAGCCGGTACTCGTAGGCGGAGGTGCGCTTGCCGAAACCGCGCTCGCTGATCGTCAGAATGAACTGTTCGGCAGCCTCCATCTCCTGGATGCGCTCGGGCGTGAGCACGGCGCCGGAGCCGCTCGCTTCCTCATCCGGCTCTTCGGCTTGGGCGCCGACTTCCTCGCCGCCGCGACGCTGGCGGGCGAGCTTCAGATAGGCCGAACGCTCATCGGCTGTGGCATCGATGTGGTTGATGATCGACATCGAGATCACTTCGGCGCCATCGGCCAGCTTGATGCCGCGCACGCCGGTCGACGTGCGGCCGGCGAACACGCGGACTTCCGGCACCGCGAAACGGATGCATTTGCCGTCGCGCGCGGCGAGTAGAACATCCTGGTCGTCGGCGCACGTGTGAACGGCGATCAGGCGCTCGCCTTCGTCCAGCTTCATCGCGATCAGCCCGTTCGCTCGGATGTTGGCGAAATCGGATAGACGGTTTCGCCTGACCGTTCCCATAGAGGTTGCGAACATGACGAAGAACTGGTCCCAACTCGTCTCGTCCTCGGGCAGGGGCAGAACGGCCGAGATCGTCTCGCCGTCGACCAGGGGCAGCAGGTTGATGAACGCCTTGCCGCGCGATTGCGGCGTGCCGACTGGGATGCGGTAAACCTTCAGGCGGTGGACCATGCCTCGCGTCGTGAAGAACAGCACCGGCTGATGGGTGTTGGCGACGAAAAGGTCGGAGACGACATCCTCGTCCTTGGTCGTCATGCCGGTGCGGCCCTTGCCGCCGCGACGCTGCGCCCGATAGGTCGAGAGGGGCACGCGCTTCACATAGCCGGTCATCGACACGGTGACGACCATGTCCTCGCGCTGGATCAGATCCTCGATGTCGGATTCGAACTCGCTCTCTTCGATCTGGGTGCGCCGTGGCGTGGCGAAGCGCTCCCGAATCTCGACGAGCTCGCCCCGCAGGATGCCGAGCAGCTTCATGCGGTCGGCAAGGATCGACAGCAACTCGGCGATGCGGTCGGTAACTTCCTTCAGCTCCTCGGCGATCTTCTCGCGCTCCAGGCCGGTCAGGCGCTGCAGGCGAAGTTCGAGGATGGCCTTGGCCTGCTCGTCGGAGAGCCAATAGGTGCCATCGGGCTGAACGCCGCGACCGGGCTCGTCGATCAGGGCGATGAAGGGAGCCATATCGCCCGCGGGCCAGCCGCGACCGACCAGCGCCTGGCGGGCAGCTGCTGGGTCGGGCGCCGCGCGGATCGCTTCGATCACCGGATCGAGGTTGGCGACGGCGATGGCGAGGCCTGCCAAGACATGAGCGCGCTCGCGGGCCTGCCGCAGCTCGAACACCGTGCGCCGGCGGATGACCTCCTCGCGGAAATCCACGAAGGCGGAGATCATCTCCTTGAGGTTCAGCATCTGCGGCCTGCCGCCATTCAGCGCCAGCATATTGGCGCCGAACGAGCTCTGAAGCGGCGTGAAGCGGAAGAGCTGCGCCAGCACGACTTCGGCCATGGCGTCGCGCTTGAGCTCGATTACCACCCGCACACCGTCACGGTCGGATTCGTCGCGGAGATCGGAGATGCCTTCGACGATCTTCTCGTTGACGACCTCGGCGATCCGCTCGACGAGGCGTGATTTGTTGATCTGGTAGGGTATCTCGCTGACGATGATCGACTGACGGTCCTTGCCGCGTTCCTCGATATGGGTCTTGGCGCGGATCACGATCGAACCGTGGCCGGTATGGTAGGCGCTGCGGATGCCCGAGCGGCCCAGGATGATGCCGGCGGTCGGGAAATCGGGTCCGGGGACGATCTCGATCAGACGGTCGACCGAGACCGTGGGATCCTCGAGATAGGCCAGGCAGGCGTCGATGACCTCGCCCAGGTTATGCGGCGGGATATTGGTCGCCATGCCGACCGCGATGCCACCCGCGCCATTGACCAGCAGGTTCGGGAAGCGGGCAGGGAGGACGAGCGGCTCTTGCAGCGATTCATCGTAGTTGGGCTGGAAGTCGATCGTCTCCTTGTCGATGTCTTCCAGCATCGCCTCGCCCGCCTTGGCGAGGCGCGCTTCCGTGTACCGCATGGCGGCCGGCGGATCGCCGTCCATCGAGCCGAAATTACCCTGTCCGTCGATCAGCGGCAGGCGCATGGAGAAATCCTGCACCATGCGGACCATCGCATCGTAGATCGACTGGTCGCCGTGCGGGTGGTACTTGCCCATCACCTCGCCGACGACGCCGGCGGATTTCTTATAAGCCTTGTTGGACGCGTAGCCGGCCTCGTTCATCGCGTAGAGGATGCGGCGATGGACCGGCTTCAGACCGTCGCGCACATCGGGCAGCGCTCGCGACACGATCACGCTCATCGCGTAATCGAGGTAGGAACGCTTCATCTCCTCCTCGATCGATACGGGCGAGATGTCGCTGTCGGGCGGAACCGGCCCGGAGATAGGGTCGCTCAATTCAAGTCCGGGGAATCGGAAAGGTAAGCCTGAATTCTATCAGTTGCCGCACCGCCGAACAACAAAGGCTGCGGTGCGGCAAAAACCCGGTACGCGGCTAGCCGACGAAGAGCCCTATCCGAAGAAAGCCTGGCCGCCGTCGAGCGGGATGACCGTGCCCGTGACATAGCGGGCAGCGGGGCTCACCAGGAAAAGGACCGCCGCGCCGATGTCGTGCTCGCAATCGCCGACGCGGCCCAACGGGATGGTTTTGAAGAACTCCTTGGCTTCTGCCGGGTTTGCCTCGATCCAGCCCTTGAGCCCCGGCGACAGCGCGTGCGGCGCCACCGTATTGACCCGGATTCCGTCGGGTCCCCATTCGGACGCCGCAGCCCGGCTCAGCGCTTCGACGGCGCGCTTGGAGGCGGCGTAGAAGCCGTAATTGGCTGCATCCCAGCGCCGGGTCGCGGAGGTGGAGAGGTTGATGATCGAGCCGCCGCCGGCGGCCTTCAAATGAGGATGGCAGGCCTTCATGTAGCGGAAGGTCGAGAGCGGGCTGCCGGTCATGCAGCGCTCGAAATCCTCATCGGTCAGAGACAACAGCGGCCCGATGGCGATGCCGTAGGCGTTGTTGACCAGGACGTCGATTCGGCCGAACGCCCCGAGCGTCTGGTCGATCGAACGCTGGATTTGATCCGCGTCGTTGACGTCGGCCACGATCGGCACGGCGCGCCCGCCGAATCCTTCGATTTGGCCGCAGGTCTCGTGGAGCTTGGATTCAGTTCGCCCGATCGCAGCGATCCGCGCGCCCTCGCGCGCCAGCGCGAACGCGATCCCTTGCCCTACGCCCTGGCCCGCGCCGGTGATCAGCGCCGCCTTGCCATCCAAAATACCCATGATGCTGTCCTTTGAGTGATTTCGCGCTTCTCAATACGTCATTCCCGCGAAAGCGGGAATCCATGGCGCCGTTAGCGCCGGCAGAAGCATGGATTCACGCTTTCGCGGGAATGACTGAAGGGGGACAGGAGGGAGATCAGCAGGGCTGGGGATCGGACGGGCCGCGGACCATCTGGGCGATCGTCTCGAGGACGAGATGCGGTCGGTAGGGTTTGGGCACAACGATGTCGTCCGCCGCCGTCCGGGCGGTGGCGAGCGCGCTCGAATAGCCCGAAGTTATGATGACGCGCGTGTCCGGCCATTCCGCGCGCACCAACCGCGCAAGATCGCAGCCGTCCATGGAGCCCGGCATCCGGACATCGGTGAACAGGAGGTCGACCGGCGTTCCGGATCGGAAAATCAATGCGGCCTCGTCCGCGTTGGCCGCTTCGATCACGTCGAAGCCGCCTTCGCGCAAATATTCCACAATCACAAGTCGGATGAAGGGGTCGTCTTCGGCAACCAGGACGGTAGCGGACAAGGCGTTTTCTCTCAATGACTTGATGCTGGTTCTGTAAGGTCCCTAGAAGCTGGCAACATCCATCGTGAGATATAGTTCCGGTGGCGGACGATTTTTTAAACGTCAGATCTGCTCCGTTTCCGACCAGACTGGGCCGATGAGGATCCTGAAGAACTCCTCGTTGGCATAGAGCCGCTCGCCTGAAAGCTTCGCGTTCCCGAAGGTCAGAATGCCGAGGATGCGGAAACTCTTCACGCTACCGTCATCGAAACGGTAGCGAACCGTATATTCCTGATTGACGCCCGCGTCGCCGATCCACTCGGCGATCATCTCATATCCCACTATGCGCGGCTGGACCTCGGCGAAGAAATGCTCGTAGTAGCGCCGGACCTGGTCTAGTCCCGTCATTCGCCGACCCATGGGGTAGAAATCATAGACGGGATTCGCCTCGAGCGTGCCCATGGTGCCGGCCATGTCTCCAGCGCCTTCGGCCGCCGAATGCGCCAGAGCGACCTTCACGAGATCGGCGGTCGAAGACGGCATCGGTCGCGACTCCCCAAGCGTTTGGTTGGTTGGGGAAACTCTACACTTTCGACGTGATTCGGCCAAGGGTCAGAAAGGTATCTCGTCATCCAGGTCGGGGCCCGGTCCGAACCCGCCGCCTCCGCCGCCGGACGACGACCGGCTCGGCTCGCGCGACGAGCCTTCATCGAACCCGCCGCCGCCGCCAAAGGAACCGCCGCCGCCGCCACCACCGCCGCCTTCACGGCCGTCCAGCATCGTGAGCTCGCCGCGGAAGGGGCGGAGCACGACCTCGGTCGAGTATTTCTCCTGGCCCGACTGGTCGCTCCATTTGCGGGTCTCGAGCTGCCCTTCGAGATAGACTTTCGAGCCTTTCTTCAGAAAGCGCTCGGCGACCTGGATCAGATTCTCATTGAAGATCACCACTCGGTGCCATTCCGTCTTCTCGCGGCGTTCGCCCGAGCCCTTGTCGCGCCAGCTTTCGGACGTCGCCACCGATAGGTTGCAGACCTTGCCGCCGCTTTGCATCGTGCGGACTTCCGGATCGCGGCCGAGATTGCCGATGAGAATGACCTTATTGACGCTACCGGCCACGGGCACACCTGTCGTTTCGAGAAAAAGTGAGTCGGAACAGTAGGGGAACGCGCGCGCCGTTGCAACGCGGTCTTTAGGGTCGCCTTTCTCCCTGCGAAACGCCATATTGAGGAGCTCAATCAGATATCCGAGCTCTTCCAGGACCCATGGCCAAGTCGATCAGCGTGCGCGGCGCGCGCGAGCACAACCTCAAGAACATCGATGTCGAGCTTCCGCGCGACGCGCTGACAGTGATCACCGGCCTTTCGGGCTCGGGCAAATCCTCGCTCGCCTTCGACACGATCTATGCCGAGGGCCAGCGGCGCTATGTCGAGAGCCTCTCGGCTTATGCGCGCCAATTTCTCGAGCTGATGCAAAAGCCGGACGTCGACGCGATCGACGGGCTCTCGCCGGCGATCTCGATCGAGCAAAAGACGACCTCTCGCAATCCGCGTTCCACGGTCGGCACCGTCACTGAGATCTACGACTATATGCGCCTGCTCTTCGCACGGGTGGGCATACCCTATTCGCCGGCGACGGGGCTGCCGATCGAGAGCCAGACGGTCAGCCAGATGGTCGACCGGATCATGGCGTTGAAGGACGGCACCCGACTCCTGCTGCTGGCTCCGATCGTCCGCGACCGCAAGGGCGAATACCGCAAAGAGTTGCAGGATCTGCGTAAGCGCGGCTTCCAACGGGTCAAGATCGACGGCACGCTTTACGAGATCGATGAGGCGCCGGCGCTCAATAAGAAGCTGAAGCACAATCTGGAGGTCGTCGTCGACCGTATCGTTGTGCGGGAAGGACTAGGAAACCGGCTCGCGGATTCGCTGGAAACCGCCCTCGATCTTGCCGACGGCATCGCCAATGCCGAGTTGGTCGATAGCGGCGAACGAATCATTTTCTCGTCCAAATTCGCTTGCCCGGTCTCCGGATTCACCATTCCCGAGATCGAGCCCAGACTCTTCTCCTTCAACGCGCCCGCGGGCGCCTGTCCGGTTTGCGACGGGCTCGGCGCCAAGATCATCTTCGACGCCGAGCTGGTCGTACCGGATGACGAAAAGAGCTTACGCGAAGGGGCGATAGCGCCCTGGGCTCAGTCGAGCTCGCAATATTACAACCAGACGCTCGATTCGATCTGCCGGCACTTCAAGGCCAGCATGTACACGCCTTGGAACGAGCTGCCGGAGACGGTGCGGGACACGATCCTGAACGGCTCGGGCAACACGCCGATCAAGATGCGTTATGACGACGGCCTCCGAACCTACGAGACCGAGAAGCCGTTCGAGGGCGTGCTGCCCAATCTCGAGCGACGCTTTCGTGAGACCGAGAGCTCCTGGATTCGCGAGGAGCTGTCGCGCTACCAATCCAGCCTGCCCTGCGAGGCCTGCGCTGGCTATCGTCTGAAACCGGAAGCCCTGGCGGTCAAGATCGCCGATCTGCATATCGGGCAGGTCACCGACTTTTCGATCGCCGAAGCGGGGCGGTGGTTTGCCCAGCTCGACTCCCATCTGACGCCGCAGCGCCGCGAGATCGCGAGCCGGATCCTCAAGGAGATCAACGAGCGCCTCGGATTCCTGAACGCGGTCGGGCTCGATTATCTGAGCCTCGGCCGAACTTCGGGCACGCTATCCGGCGGTGAGAGCCAGCGCATCCGACTGGCCTCTCAGATCGGTTCCGGGCTGACGGGCGTGCTCTACGTGCTGGACGAGCCGTCGATTGGTCTGCATCAGCGCGACAACGAACGACTGCTTGGGACGCTCCGGCGGCTCCGCGACCTCGGCAACACCGTAATCGTGGTCGAGCATGACGAGGACGCGATCCGCGCCGCCGATCATCTGATCGATATGGGGCCGGGAGCCGGCGTTCATGGTGGCGAGATCGTCGCGGCCGGCGAGCCGCTGGCCGTCATGCAATCCAAGAAGAGCCTGACGGCGCAGTACCTGACCGGCGCCAAGCGGATACCGGTGCCGCATCAGCGCCGATCGGGCCATAAGGGTCAGTTCCTGGAGGTGCTCGGCGCCACTGGCAATAACTTGAAGAATATCAACGCCAAGATCCCGCTGGGGACCTTCACCTGCATCACCGGAGTTTCGGGCGGCGGCAAATCGACGCTCATAATCGACACGCTTTACAAGGCCCTGGCGCGCCGTCTTATGAAGGCGCATGAGCATCCGGCGCCCCATCAAGCGATCAAGGGCATCGAGTTCCTCGACAAGGTGATCGACATCGACCAATCGCCGATCGGACGTACGCCCCGCTCCAACCCGGCGACCTATACCGGCGCCTTCACGCCCATGCGCGAATGGTTTGCAGGCCTGCCCGAGGCGAAGGCGCGGGGCTATGGGCCGGGGCGCTTCTCCTTCAATGTGAAGGGCGGACGCTGCGAGGTCTGCGAAGGCGACGGGGTGCTCAAGATCGAGATGCACTTCCTGCCTGACGTTTACGTCACCTGCGATACTTGCAAGGGCGCGCGCTACAATCGCGAGACCCTTGAAATCAAGTTCAAGGACAAATCGATAGCCGACGTTCTGAGCATGACGGTCGAGGAGGGCCGCCAGTTCTTCCAGGCCGTCCCGGCAATTCGCGACAAGCTCGAGACCCTGGCCCTGGTCGGCCTCGACTATGTCGAGATCGGCCAGGCGGCGACCACGCTTTCGGGCGGCGAGGCGCAGCGGGTGAAGCTTGCCAAGGAGCTATCGCGCCGCGCCACGGGGCGCACGCTTTACATTCTGGATGAGCCCACGACCGGTTTGCATTTCGAGGATATCCGCAAGCTACTCGAAGTGCTCCACGCGCTAGTCGAGCAGGGCAACACGGTGCTGGTGATCGAGCACAATTTGGAGGTCATCAAGACCGCGGACTGGATCATCGATCTCGGCCCCGAAGGCGGCGATGGCGGCGGCCGGATTGTTGCTGCCGGCACGCCTGAGGAGATCGCGCGGACGCCTGGCAGCTATACCGGCCAGTACCTCGCCCGGCATTTGAAAGGCCCGCGCGAAGCGATCCAATTGCCGAGGCGGGCGAAGCGGCGTGCGTAGCGGCCCTAAGCAAACCGCGCCTTCGCCCTTTCTTTTGCCTTCATCGCCTCGACCTCGCGATCGCGCGGCGGGGCAGTTGTCTCCAACGAGGCGAGCAAGCGTCGCGCGGCGTCGCTCACTTCGTCGACTGCCTGGTTGAATGCCGCTGCATTGGCCTTCGATGGGCTATTGAAGCCGGAGAGCTTCCGGACGAATTGAAGCGCCGAAGCGCGGATCTCCTCCTCAGTCGCGGGCGGAGCAAAATTGTACAAAGTCCTGATATTCCGGCACATCGCGTCTCTCATACGGCTGCGGACATCGGGATATTATATGCGGCACGCGGTGGGCGTCAGTCCTTGAATTGCGCTGTCCAATAGGCCGCCATGTGGCGGCCCAAGACCGGGAAGATCACCGTGCCGTGGGCCGGGTGAACGGAATAGTTCTTGAACGCTTCCTCGTTCTCGAAGGTAGCCTCGATGCAATAATGAGCGTTGCCTTCGAGGAGTCCGAGATCGCGGCCGACATTCATCGACAAGATGCCCGGGATGATCGAGGGGAGCTTCTTGTAGGCTTCGTCGATCTTGCGCTGCTCGTCCGCGTTTACCGCGGCGGGGTCCTTGTAGGTCACGAGGCAGAGATGGCGGATCACGGGCGGAACCTCCGTTGCTGGGGCTTCTGACAGGCGCGGTCTACTCGTCCAGATAGATGATCCTGATCACCGAATTGGGGCAGAGCTCGGCGGCTGATTCCGCCTTGGCGATAAACTCGGCCGGCGGCTCCTCGAACTTCAGCTTCACCTTCGGATAAGGGCCGCCGGTGTCCTCGAGATCGAAAAGTTCGGGTGCCTCCGCGCGGCAGACGCTATGCCCCTGACAGATGTCTTGGTCGACGACGATGCGATACTTTTGCATCGATGCTCTTTCCTCAGGCGTGAACGCGTCGCTTGTAGCGTACGAGGCAGGGGGAGGTCGGCCGCAGGATCAGCGTCGGCATGATCTCCTTGTACTGATCGGCTGGCAGGCTCAGCTCGAAATCATATTCGTGCAGCAGGCACATGAAGATCGTGCGGACCTGCAGCAGCGCAAAGGCATTGCCGATGCATTTGTGGCGGCCGCCGCCGAAGGGAATTGCCGCGAAGACATTCTCCGGCGGCGGTCGGGTCGGGTCGAACTGTTCGGGGTTCGGGAAGAACTCAGGCAAGCGATGCGCCACATGCGGGCAGACCATCACATTCTTCCCGACCTGGATTTTGTAGTCCTTGTAGCTCCAATCGTAGAGCACCCGGCGGGTCAGCGCGTTGAGCGGCGGATGAAAGCGGAGCGATTCGCGCAGGAACCCTTCGAGCAGCGGGATGTCCTTCTGCACATTCGTCGCCAGCACGCGGTCATTCGCCCAGACCTTGTCGATCTCGGCATGAAGCTGGTCGAGATATTGCGGGTGCCTGCAGATCTCGAGCAGCGTCCAGGAGGAGGTGTTCGAGCTGGTATGGTGGCCCGCGAACATGAACCAGATCACCATGCCGGTGATGATGTGCTCGCTGAGCTTGGAGCCGTCCTCGTACTGCGCGTCCATATAGATTTGGAGCATGTCGTTCGACGTGATGCCGCGGGCGCGGCGATCCCTGACGCCTTCGGTAATGAGCTCCTGCAACCGAGTGCGGGCGATGTCGCGCTTCTGAAAGGCTTCCTTCTGCGCATAGGGATCGCGGATCGCCGATGCATCGAGGCCGTGGTCGAGGGCGGCGTAGAGTTCGCCGAACTCCTTGGTCAGCCGGTAGCGGAGGTGGGAGCCCAGCAGGCAGTGGGTCGAGGTCCTGAGCGTAAGCTCGGTGAAGGCTTCGTAGAAATCGATCTCGCCCGACTCGCCCCAGTCCTTGATGAAATCCTGCACTTCTTTGAGGACAGTGCCGGAATAGCCGGCCATCTTCTCGTAGCGCAGCCCTTGATACTGGATGCGGAGTTGCTGACGCTCGATGTCGGGCTCGGCGCCGAACTGCACGCCTTCGCCGAAAACCGGCACCATCATCTGATAGGCGGCGGCCGCGTTGAGCTGCTCCTCAGGCGCGCGGAAGAACGCCTCATGCGCTTCGGGGCCGACCAGAAGGACCGTGCGCATGCCGGCGAGGTCGAATTCGGAAACCTCGCCACACTCGGCGAAGGCGCGATGGAGGAATTCCAAGGGCGTGGTGCAGAATTCCGTGTAATGGCCGTCGGGCGGTTTGGCACCGCTTACGAATGGGATTGGCTTGAAAGTCTGGCGCTCGACCACATCGACGCTGGTCATATTCTCCTCCACTCACTCGGCGGTCGCGGTTTTCGCGGTCCGGCCGAGGGTCTCCTCCTCATGCTGCTGAATGGCAGTCTGGATACCGCCCATATAGTGCTTCATGAACCGGTCCGCATTCTCGGCCGCCCATTCGAGCGACTGTGTCCGGTTCTTGTTGCTGTGCTGGAACTCCGGCATCACGTAGCGCGCGACCAAATCGTAGGACTTCTTGGTCGCGGCAAAGTCCGCGGCGTTATGCGCCAGCGAGAGGAAGGTTTGGAAACCGCCCGACTGGGCCTGAAGCTTGCGGATATGCGCGATAATATCGTCCGGCGTGCCGACCACGCCGACTCCGAACGCACCCAGGCCGCCGCCGGTCCAGATTTCCAGCGCCTCGTCGAAGTCCTTGGCGACCGGGAAGGCCGAGCCGCCGAACTTGCGGAAATAGCGCATCATGTCCATGAGGCCGTGCCGCAGATCGGCATAGGCCTGTTCGCGCGTCTCGGCGCAGTGGAAGGGCGTCACGACCCGCCAGTTGGCGCGACTGACCGTCCGGTTATGTTCGGCGGCCTTGGCTTCGCAGATATCCCAGTGATTGCCGAGCTGCTTGAAGCCTTCGGGGTGCGACGCGGCGACCGAGATCATTCCGACACCATACTTGCCGGCGGCCCTGGCTCCGGTCGGCGAGATCGCCGAGGCAACCGCCATTTCGACGGTCGGGTACTGGTAGGGTAAAACCTGGCAGCGGGCTTCGCGCAGCTTGAACCAGTCGCTCTCGTAACTAACGGTCTCACCGTTCAGGAGCCTGATGAGGCAGCCCAACGATTCATCCATCCGGCGGCGAAGATCGCTCGGGTCGATGCCCATCATGTAGGCGTCGGCGATGAGCTGGCCCGGGCCTACGCCGAAGATGATTCGGCCGCGGGTCTGGTGATCGAGTTGGGCGATCCGGTCGGCCAGAACAAGCGGGTGGTGATAGGCCAGCGAGCTCACCCCTGTTGCCAGTCTGATATGCTTCGTCCGCTCGGCCGCGGTCGCTATGAAGACCTCCGGAGACGCGATGCATTCATAGCCAGCGGAGTGATGCTCGCCGATCCAAGCTTCGTCGTAACCGAGCTTATCCATCCAGGACACGAGCTCGAGATCCTGCTCGATCGCCTGGGTGACATTCACCTTGTTGGAGTGCAGAGGCGCAAAAAACGCCCCGAACTTCATGCGGCCAGGATTGTAGGCGAGGGACATGATTTTGGCGGCTTCCCCAAGGTGACGCGCGAAACTGGAACGACCCTATTATAAAAAGATTTCACGTGCAATGTTTATTTGCGACGCCCTGTGCCATGAGCGCAGTCGCAAGTCGATCGTTCAGCTCGTATATCGGGAGCATGACGGACCCGATACATATCGTCGGCGGGGGGCTCGCGGGCAGTGAAGCGGCCTGGCAGATTGCCTCGACCGGCCTACCGGTCGTGCTCCACGAGATGCGCCCGCTCCGCTCCACCGACGCGCATGAGACCGAGCAGTTGGCCGAGCTCGTTTGCTCCAACTCCTTCCGCTCGGATGATGCCGACTATAACGCGGTGGGGCTGCTGCACGAGGAGATGCGCCGGGCCGGATCCCTGATCCTCGCCGCCGCCGACCGGCATAAGGTGCCGGCAGGCGGCGCGCTCGCAGTCGATCGCGACCTATTCTCGGCCGACGTGACCCGAACGCTCGCGGAACATCCGCTCGTCGAGTTGCGGCGCGAGGAGATCCTGGGCCTTCCTCCGTCCGAATGGGGAATGACGATTATCGCGACGGGCCCCTTGACGGCCCCAGCTTTGGCTCAATCGATTCTAGCCGAGACGGGCGAGGAGGCACTTGCCTTCTTCGACGCGATCGCGCCGATTGTCCATCGCGAGACCATCGATTTTTCCGTCGCGTGGATGCAGTCGCGCTACGGCAAGGAAGGGCCTGCCGGCACGGGCGCGGATTACATCAATTGCCCCTTGGACCGGGACCAGTATCGGGCTTTCGTCCAGGCGCTCATCGACGGCCATAAGACCGAATTCAAGGATTGGGAGAAGGAGACGCCCTATTTCGAAGGATGCCTGCCCATCGAAGTGATGGCAGGGCGCGGTGTCGATACGCTGCGCTACGGGCCGATGAAGCCCGTGGGCCTGGATGATCCAAGGACCGGCCGCTGGCCTTACGCGGTGGTCCAGCTCCGTCAGGACAATGCGCTCGGCACGCTTTACAACTTGGTCGGGTTTCAGACGAAACTGAAGCATGGCGAGCAGGTCCGCATCTTCCGCATGATTCCAGGCTTGGAGAAGGCGGAGTTCGCGCGCCTCGGCGGCCTGCACCGCAACACATTCCTCAACAGCCCGAAGTTGCTCGACCGGACGCTTCGACTGAAGAGCCGGCCGCAAATCCGGTTCGCCGGCCAGATCACGGGCTGCGAGGGATACATCGAGAGCGCGGCGATAGGACTGCTCGCCGGCCGTTTCGCGCTGGCCGAGCGCGCCGGTCTCGAGCCGTCGATCCCGCCCGAGACAACGGCCTTGGGCGCGCTCCTGGCGCATATCACGGGCGGCGCCTCGGCTGAGACGTTCCAGCCGATGAATGTCAATTTCGGGCTCTTTCCGCCGATCGACGGCCGACATAAGGGCCGAGAGCGCAAGCGCGCCTATGCGATCCGAGCGCGCGCGGATCTGGAACATTGGCTCTCAGCGGGCAAGATGGCTGCAGAATAAGGCTCAGCCGCCGAGATCCCGTGCGGAGAGCGCGTCGGAGGATCAATCCGAACAGAAGGATGATGAGGGCATCAAGATCGATTCGACAAATCCGCAACCCGCGCCCTGAGCCGCTCAGTTGCGGTTGAGGGGCGGCGCCTTCCCAAGCATCGCGTCGCGTCCGACCATGGGCTCGACGAATGGCGCAAAGTCCGGACCCGATCGAAGCGCATTGCCGCCGTCGACATTGATCGCCGTGCCGGTGATCCATCGTGAATCGGGGCCGATCAGGAAGCGGGCCAGCGCGGCCACGTCCTCGGGGTGGCCAATATCGCCCATCGGCGTGTTCGCGATCCAGCCGCGATAGAGGTCGCTGTCACGCGGGATGTTCTCCATGATCTCGGTCGAGATGAATCCGGGCCGGATGCAGTTGCAGCGCACTTTCACGGGCCCATACTCGTCGGCCGCGCTGCGCATCAGCTGCTCGATGCCGCCCTTGGCGACCGTGTAGGCGCCGAAATAGCGGAACGCCATGTGGCCGGCGATCGACGACATGCCGACAAAGGAACCGCCGCCGGCCGCCACCATCTGCGGCACCGAATGCTTCAGCGATAGGAAGGTCGAGAGCACGTTGACATGCAGCACCCGCAGGAACTCGTCCGTGTTCTGCAGATGATAGGGACCCGGCATGCCGCCGCCGCCCGCATTGGCGACGAAACCGTTGAGCTTGCCGGTCGACTTGACGCCTTCTGCCACCAACCGCTCGACGTCGGCCTCCTTCGTCACATCGGCCACGACATAACGGACGCTGCCGCCATGGCCCGCGACCGATTTGACCCTTTCGACCGCATCGACGAGCCGATCCTCTGTCCGGCCGCAGATGGTGACAGCAGCGCCGTCGGCGGCAAGCCTGGCCGCACAAGCTCGCCCGATACCGGTGCCGCCGCCGGTAACGATCACGGCATATCCTTCCAGACCGCCGCTGGGCGTCTTCGCGTCGGGCATAATCGTCCTCTTTGTCAGGGGGCCATATATTCGCCGCCGTTGACGTCGAGCGACGCCCCGGTGACCACCTTCGAATAATCTGATACGAAGAACAGCACGGATTTCGCGCATTCCTCGTCGGGCGGGATCACGCCGAGCGCGATCCTCTTGGCGATTGGCGCGATGACCTCAGCTTCCGGCACGCCGAGCGCCTTGGCCTGGCCGCGCACATAGCCCTGGACAGGCGCGCCCCACATCCATCCCATGCGGGTGCAATTCACGCGGATATTGTACTGACCGAGCTCATTGGCGAGCTGACGGGTTGCGGTGGTGAGAGCGCCCTTGGCGGTGGCATAGTCGGCCTCGCCAGTCATGGGCTTCAGCGCGGCCATGGTCGAGACATTGACGATCGCGCCGCCGCCCTGCCGTTTCATTGCCGGCAGCACCGCCTTCACCATGCGGAGCGCGCCGAAGCAGGTCACTTGCATGTTGGCGGCCCATTCGTCGAGATCGCCGTCCTCGAAGGTAATGAAGGGTCCATGCGCTCGGGCGCTGTTGACCAGCCCGTCGATCCGGCCGAACGCGTCCAGGGTTGCTCTGGCCAAATTCTCGCATTGGGCCATGTCGGCGACATCGGTCGACACCGCGATCGCCGCGCCGCCGGCTTGCTGAATTTCCTCAACCACACCGTCGACGAAGCTCTTCGTTCGGGCTGACACCGCGACCTTGGCGCCCTCGGCCGCGGCAATGAGCGCGAGCTTGCGGCCCATCCCGGGGCCGACGCCCGTTACGATCACGACCTTGTCCTGCAACAGCATTGGCTCTTCCCCGGGTCTTGGATCGCCTCCGGCATAGCATGCCGAAGAGCGCCCGGGGAGGGCTGCTTTCAAATGCCGGTGATGCCGCTTTGCCGGTCGCGCAGCCGGCGGAGCATGATCTCCGACCGCGTCGTGGCGGTGCGGATCAGATCGGTGACGTATTTTGCCTTGGCCGAATCGGAAAGCTTGGTGGAGTTGAGGTAATTGGCGACGCCGCGCGCCTCGGGTTCGCAATAGCCCAGCGCCTGGGCGGAGATGTCGACGATTGCCGATTTTCCGTCATCGAGCCGCGATGCGGTGCGGGCGACGCAGAAATGGTAGGCTTCGACATAAGCCGCCAGATCCTGTTGCTGGTCCGGTTCAAGAGCGGAACGGGTCAGGGTTCCGCAACCGGCCAAGCTCGCCGCCGCGATGATAGCCGCGCTATGGCTGGCAGACGACAGACGCCGCTTTTCCATCTCTCTCTTAGGTAGGTATCATTCTCGCGAGTCGCGAGTCCGACGGGAAACGGTACGGCCTCGCTAGCGCTAAGCGGTTCCAGCCACTCATGTGGAAATACGTTTCATCATTCGTCATCCTGCTGACCCTTGCCGCGGCGCGGCCGGCGGCGGCCGAGGATTTCGACCGTTGGCTCGAGGGCGTGAAGCACGATGCCGAAGCGGCCGGCGTGCCTCAAGCCACCGTCGAGGCGGCCCTCCATGACGTCGCGCCGTTGCCGCGAGTCATCGAGCTCGATCAGCGCCAGCCGGAAACTACGCTCACCCTCGGCGAATATCTGTCGCGCGTGATAGTTCCCAAGCGTATCGCCGAGGGACGGATCCTGGCCCGGCACAACGCGGGAATCCTCCGCCGCGTCAAGGCGGAATATGCCATCCCGCCGAGGATCATCCTGGCGCTGTGGGCGATCGAGTCCAGCTATGGGCATGCCATGGGCGACTTTCGCGTGGTGGACGCGTTGGCCACGCTCGCTTACGACGGCCGGCGGCCCGATCTATTCCGCGCCGAGCTCATCAGCGCACTCAAGATCTTGAGCCGCGGTCATTTCCAGCCGGCCGATCTCAAAGGGTCCTGGGCGGGGGCCATGGGCCAGACCCAGTTCATGCCGTCGACCTACCTCAAATATGCGGTCGACCTCCATCATTCGGGCGCGCCGGATATCTGGCATGATACCGGCGACGTTCTGGCTTCGGCGGCCAATTACCTCGCGCAGCTCGGCTGGAACGCAGATCAGGGCTGGGGCAGGGAGGTACGGCTGCCGGCCGGCTTCGATCAGAGCCTGATCGGCCTCTCGACCCGCAAGAGCGTCGCGGACTGGGCGCGGCTCGGTGTTCGCCGGGAAGGCGGCGGCAGGCTGCCAGCAAGCCCCATCGAGGGCTCGATCGTGGCGCCCGACGGCGCCGCCGGCCGTGCCTTTCTGGTCTATGACAATTTTCGCACGATCATGAAGTGGAACCATTCCACCTACTTTGCGCTGGCGGTCTGCCTCCTGGGCGACGCGATCGGCGTGCGGTGAGGGTGCAACGGGTGAGCGGAAGCCGATCGCTCCGCTTGGGCATGGCCTGGCTTGCCGTGGCGGTTCTTGCCGGCTGCGCTTCGGGCTCGCAGCCGACGCGATCGCACTTCAGCTCGGTCGAGCGCGGCTATTATAAAATCGGCGAACCCTACATGGTGGATGGCGTTCTCTACACGCCGGCCGAAGATTGGAACTACGATGAGACCGGCATCGCATCGTGGTACGGGCCCGACTTCCACGGCAAGCGCACCGCCAATGGCGAGCTCTACGACATGAACCAGGTGACCGGGGCGCACAAGACGCTGCCGATGCCTTGTCTGGTCAGGGTCACGAATCTGGATAACGGCCGCGCGATCGTCGTGCGTGTGAATGACCGGGGACCTTTCTCGCGCGGACGCATCCTCGACCTTTCGCGTCGCGCTGCTCAGCTTCTCGGATTCGAAAGAATCGGAACCGCGAAGGTGCGGGTCCAGATTTTGGCCGCCGAAAGCCAGGCGCTTGCAGAGGCAGCCCGGCAAGGTCGATTGGGTCTCGGGGATCTGGCTGGTCTCGATGCCGATGCGCTTCCGCCTGAGCCGCCGCCGATCGCGCAGACCGTCGCGGTGCCGACACAGCGAGCCGCCGCACCCCCGGCTCCCGTCTATCCGGAGGATCAAAGAGCCGCACTGGTGGCGATGGCGAACGAAGGCGCCGCGATCGAGCAAGACGCGCCTGCGACGAAGGTCAAGGGGAGCACCGTCGACGGACGGTTCCTGCCGGCGCCGCAATTCACGCAGCAGAAGGTCAAGCCGTCCAACATCTATATCCAGGCCGGCACATTCAGCGTGATGGCCAATGCCGAGCGGCTGCGCAATTCGCTGGACCGGGTCGCGCGAACCGATATTTCGCCGCTGACCATCAAGGGCAAGCCTTTCTATCGCGTCCGTGTCGGCCCTATCGGCTCGGTCGACGAGGCGGATCAACTCTTGAGCCGCGTCGTCGGCGTGGGCGCGAGCGACGCAAGGATCATCGTCGACTGAAGCAGAGGGTACGGAGATGCTGAGACTATCGGGAATTCTGGCGATCGTGGCCGCGGCCGTGATTGCGGCCCCCGCGCATGCGTTCGAGAGCACCGCGAAGGAGGCGATCCTCGTCGATATGACCGGGCATCGCGTGCTTTACGAGAAGAATGCCGATGAGCACATGCCGACCTCATCGATGAGCAAGATGATGACCATCTATATGGTCTTCGATGCGCTCAAGAAGGGGAAGATCAAGCTCGACGATATGTTCACGGTCAGCGAGAAGGCTTGGAAGACGACCTACAAGCAGGACGAATCTTCGATGTTCCTGCCGATCAACTCGCGCGTGAAGGTCGAGGATTTGATCCGCGGCGTCATCATCCAATCCGGCAACGACGCCACCGTCGTCCTAGCCGAGGGCCTCAGCGGCAACGAACAGGCCTTTGTCGACGAGATGAACGCGAAGGCCAAAGAGCTCGGAATGACGAATAGTCATTTCATGAACTCCAACGGTATGCCCGACCCGAATCATTATTCGACGGCGCGCGATCTGGCGACTTTGGCCGAGCATTTGGTGACCGACTTTCCCGAATACTATCACTATTTCGGAGAGCTCGATTTCACCTTCAACGGTATCAAGCAGGGCAATCGCAATCCGTTGCTCTACCATGCCGGCCTCGGCGTCGATGGCCTGAAGACCGGACACACCGACGCAGGCGGTTATGGGCTCTGCGCGTCGGCGATCCGCGACGGCAGGCGATTGGTTGTGGTGGTGAACGGGTTGCCCAACATGCAGGCGCGGGCGGACGATCCGGCAGCGCTTCTCGACTATGGGTTCAACCAATTCAAGGCCTATACGCTCTACAAGCCCGGCGACAAGGTCGAGCAGGCCCAGACCTGGGAAGGGGTCGACCCGGCTGTGCCGCTCGTCGTCGACCAACCCGTCTCGGTGACGCTGAGCGTGCCGGAACGCAAGGAGCTGAAAGTTACGGTCGACATGCCGGAGACGGTCAAAGCGCCTATCGCGGCAGGCCAGCCGATCGGCAAGCTCGTCGTCTCGGCACCGGGGCAGCCGGCGCAGGAATTCGGGCTCAAAGCCGGCGCGTCGGTCGCGCGGCTGGATTTCTTCCCGCGCATCGCGATGGCGGCCAAATATCTACTGGCCGGCCGGCCCGAGCCGGAGAAGAACTGAGACCATGGCCTCCACGCCGCGCGGACGGCTGATTACGCTCGAGGGCGGAGAGGGGGCCGGGAAGTCGACGCAGGCCCGAAGGCTGGCCGAATGGCTCCGGCAGCGCGGCGTCGCGGTCGAGCTGACTCGTGAGCCCGGCGGGTCGCCGGGCGCCGAGGAAATCCGAGCACTCTTGGTGACCGGAGAGCCGGGGCGCTGGGATCCGCTGTCGGAGCTGATGCTGCATTATGCGGCGCGCCGCGATCATATGGTGCGAACGATCGTGCCGACGCTCGATGCCGGACGGTGGGTCGTTTGCGATCGCTTCATCGATTCCACGCTGGCCTATCAGGGCTATGGGCTCGGTATCCCGATCGATACGATCACGGGGGTGCGAAGGGCTGTCATGGGCGATTTCGAGCCGGATTTGACGCTGATTCTCGATGTGGATCTCGAGACGGGCAGGGAGCGGACCGCCTCCCGAGCCGGCGGCGAGGATCGCTACGAGCGGATGGGCGCGGCCTTTCACGCTCGCATCCGGGAGGGCTTCCGCAAGATTGCCGCCGACGAGCCAAATCGCTGCGTTATCGTTCCGACCGGCGGTCCCGTCGACGAGGTTGCGGCGACGATCGCTGCCGCTGTGGATAAGCGCTTCGGCCTGGTTTCCTGAAATTATCGTGGTGCCTTGAAACGGGTCGAGCCGCGACCTACATCGCTGCCTGGGCAGTTACCGTCCGGGCAGGATTATGAGTTCCCCCTATTACTCCGCCAAGGCTTACCGGGCTCGTAGCAGCATCGGATACCTGATCCGGCGGGCACATAATTTGCTGATGCCCAGGGTCGAGGGCGCCTTCGCAGAGCATGAGGTCACCTTCACCCAATGGGTGATCATGATGTATCTGCGCGACGGGCTGGCGACGACTGCTGCCGGTATTTGCCGCGATATCTTCCATGATAGCGGCGCACTGACGCGCGCCATCGATCAGCTCGAGCAGCGCGGCTTCATCCAGCGTCGGCGCAGCACGCAGGACAGGCGCACCGTAGAGCTGATCTTGACGCCCGAAGGTGCCGGAATAGTTGAATCGCTAATTCCTTTGGTCGTCGGCTGCCTCAATCGGGCGCTGGCCGGCTTCACCCATGACGAAATCGATACGCTTAGCCGTCTTCTGACCAAGCTGGTCGCCGAAAACTCGCCATCGTCCGACCCGGCGCGTTCGGCTGACCTGGAGCTCACTCGATGACCGATCAAACCACTACTGCCCCTTTCAGCCGAGCCATTACGGCCGATCCCGCACAGGCGAAGGATGGCGCGCGCCGGCGCGCGCTGCTCGGGCTTGCGGCCGTTGTCTTCGTCGGCGCGCTCGCCTGGGCCGCTTGGCGCTTCATCTTCGCGGCCGGCATCGTGTCGACCGACGACGCCTATGTCAGCGGCGATGTCGTGCAGATCACCAACGAGGCGGCCGGCACGGTCATCGGCCTGCATGTCGACGATACGCAGGCAGTGAAGGCCGGACAAAAGCTGGTCGATCTCGATCCGGCCGACGCCCAGGTGGGCATGGAGTCGGCCGAAGCCAACCTCGCGCAGGCGGTCAGGCATGTCCGCTCGCTCTATGCTCAGGCCGATCAGCTGCGTGCCCAGATTGCGGCGCGCGAAGCCGATCTGAAGCGGGCGGAGGAAGATGCGCAACGCCGCGCCAATCTGATCCGCACGGGCGCGGTCTCGCGCGAGGATTTCTCCCACGCTCAGAATACCACCAGCGCCCAAACCGCGGCACTCGCGGCGGCCCGCGCGGAGCTCGGCGAGACTTTGGCGCAGATCGGCGGGACACCGATCGCGACCAATCCGGAGGTTCTCGCGGCCGCGGCTCGCGTGCGGGAGGCGGCTCTGGCGCTCAAGCGCACCAGCGTGACCGCGCCGGTCGACGGCATCGTTGCAAAGCGCACGGTTCAGGTCGGCCAGCGGCTGGCGACGGGGACGCCGCTGATGGCTGTCGTGCCGCTGTCGGATGTGTGGGTCGATGCCAATTTCAAGGAAGTTCAGCTTGCCCATATGCGGGTCGGTCAGCCGGTCGACGTGCATACCGATATGTATGGTCGCAGCGTCACCTATCACGGTAAGGTCGCCGGCTTGTCGGCGGGTAGCGGCAACGCCTTCTCCCTGCTGCCGCCCCAGAATGCGACCGGCAACTGGATCAAGATCGTCCAGCGGCTACCGGTGCGAATCCTGCTCGATCCGATTGAGGTCCAGCAGCATCCGCTCCGCATCGGTCTGTCGGTCGTGGCCAACGTCGATGTGAGCGATCAATCTGGGCCGCTCGTGTCGTCCAATGTCAGGAGCGAGCCGTTCCCGGCGAAGCGGAGCGATGGCGACGATCCGTCAGTCGACGCTCTGATCCGGAAGATCGTGGCCGACAATGTCGGCGCGGCCCAGCTGGCGGGCGAGGGGGCGCAACCGGTCACGGTGCGCTGATATGAGCGGCGCGGTTCAGGCTTCGTCTCCGGCACCGCTGAAGGGTAGCGGCCTCGCAATCACATCGATCGCTCTGGCGCTCGGCACCTTCATGCAAGTGCTCGATTCGACGATCGCCAACGTCTCGATCCCGACCATCGCCGGCAATCTCGGCGTCAGCGCGGATCAAGGGACCTGGGTCATCACCTCCTTCGCCGTGTCGAACGGCATCTCCCTGCCGCTGACCGGATGGGTGATGCAGCGTTACGGCGCGGTCAGGACGTTCGTCGGCTCGGTGCTCCTCTTCACGATCGCATCGCTCTTGTGCGGAGTCTCCTGGAGTCTGGCGTCGCTCGTCGTCTTCCGCGTGGTTCAAGGCGCGGTCTCAGGCCCCATGATACCGGGATCGCAGGCGCTCCTGCTCTCGATCTTTCCCGCAAGCAAGCGCGGAACGGCGCTTGCCATCTGGTCGATCACGACGCTCGTCGCGCCGGTGTTCGGGCCGATCCTCGGCGGCTACATCTCCGACAATTATTCCTGGCCGTGGATCTTCTTCATCAACGTCCCGGTCGGCGCGATCTGCGTCGCGATCTGCTGGAACAGCCTGGCAAAGCGCGAAACGCCGACCCGCAAGCTCGCGGTCGACCGGATCGGCTTCGCGCTCCTGGTCCTTTGGGTCGGCGCGCTCCAGATCATGCTGGACAAGGGCAAGGATGCAGACTGGTTCTCGTCGTCCTTCATCGTGGCGCTCGCGATCGTCGCAGCGGTCGGCTTCGTCGCGTGGCTTATCTGGGAGCTCACGGACGCCCAGCCGATCGTCGACCTGTCACTGTTCCGGCAACGGAATTATGTCCTGGGCGTGCTCGCCCTCTGTCTCGGTTACGGGGTGTTCTTCGGCAATGTCGTGATCTTCCCGCTCTGGCTGCAGACCCAGCTCGGCTATACGGCAACCTGGGCCGGCCTGGTCTCAGCGCCCGCCGGCTTGGTGGCGGTGCTGTTGTCGCCGGTTGCCGCACGTCTGATGGCGCGGTTCGACGCGCGATGGGCGGCGACGGTGTCGTTCCTCGCCTTCGCGGCCTCCTATTTCATGCGCGCTGCGCTGACTCCCGATTCGAGCTTCCGCGTCTTCGCGATGCCGATGTTGGTCCAGGGCATATCGATGAGCGTTTTTTTCGTCTCGATGCTGACGATCCTCCTGAACGGCGTGCCGCCGCCGCGCGTGCCGGCGGCTTCGGGCCTGCTCAATTTCGCCCGTATCACGGCGGGCAGCTTTGCCGCGTCGATCACGACCACGGTCTGGGACCGGCGCGAAGCGGTCCACCAGACGCGGTTGGCGGAGAGCTCGAGCATTTACGATCCGTCGCTTGCCCAGGCGCTGCAGCATCTCCAAGCCCAGGGCTTGTCCATGGCCCAAGCGGTCGGCGAGCTGACGCGGAGCCTGGTTAATCAAGCCTATGTCCTATCGTCCCTCGATTTCTTCTGGGTTTCGGCCTGGCTGAGCCTGGCTCTCATACCGCTGGTCTGGCTTTGCAAGCGAGCCGTGAGCGGCGGCGGCGCCGTCGCGGCTGGCGACTAGATCGCGGCACAGGCTATAAGCGGAGCATGGCATCCAGCTCCCGACCGCTCCTCTCAATCGCGATTTCCCATGCCGACCATCTGGCCGGCGCTCGAAACGAGAGGCTGGTCGAGCTGGCGCGCATCGTGGAGGAGGCGGGGGCTGACCAGGTCGTGTTCAGCGAGCATGTGGTGCTGGCCGACCAGATCGAACCTCATGGGGGAATCGCCAACTTCCCCTTTCCGCCGGATCACAATTATCCCGAACCCCTGGTAAGCCTGGCCGCCATCGCAGGCGCGACGAAGCGGCTCCGGCTTTCGACCGGCATCCTGATCGCGCCGCTGCGCCCGGCAATCCTGCTCGCCAAGATGGCCGCCACGCTGGACAATATCTCCGGCGGCCGGTTTGATCTCGGATTAGGCGCCGGCTGGCATGCACCGGAGCTTCGCGCGGCCGGCATCGCGCCCGAGAACGCGATGCGGACGCTGGAGGATTATGTCGGCGCCTGCAGAGCGCTTTGGGCCGGCGGCGCCGCGAGCTTTAGCTCCGCGAGCGTGTCTTTCGAAGGGTTGCATTGCAGTCCGACGCCGCTCAGCGGTGCTGAGCTGCCGATCTGGCTCGCGGGACCGCCGACGCCAAAGGGCGCCGACAGAATCGCACGACTTGCCGACGGATGGCTGCCCTTCGGCAACGTGCAGGCCGATCAGATCGCGTCCGCGCGTGCGCTGATCGCCGAGGCCGCGACCCGTCACGGCCGCAATCCTGCCGCGATCGGAATAAGGGCCTCATTGCCGATTCCTGCCGGGCGGTCGGCCGAGGCGATGCTCGAGGGCGCCCTGGCAGCCGCTCCGACCTTCGTTGCTGCCGGCGCCAACATCCTGCAGCTTGCCTTGCCGCGGCTGGCGAAGGATCTCGACTCGGTTGGACCGATCGTGGCTCGCGCCGTGCAGGCCCTCCATGGCTGAAGGCGAAGTCGATCGAAGCCCGCCACCGCGCGCCAACCCCGACCTGTTGGGGCAGGAGGCGGCGGAGAGCGAGCTGCTATCCTCCTTTCGCAGCGGCCGGCTTCCTCATGCTTGGCTGATCGCGGGCAAGGGAGGGATCGGCAAGGCAACGCTCGCCTTCCGCTTTGCGCGATTCCTGCTGGCTGGCGGCGACCCTGCGGCCAAGAGCCTGGCAGTGTCGGCCGAGAATCCCGTTTTTCGCCGTATCGCTGCGTCGGGTCACGCCGACCTGCTCACCGTCGAGCGGCAATTCGACGAGGAGAAGGGCCGAGCCAAGAAGGAGATCGCGGTCGATGACGTTCGCCGAATCGGCCCTTTTCTCAGGCTGACCGCCGCCGAAGGCGGATGGCGAATCGTCGTCATCGATGGCGCGGATGGCATGAACCGGGCTGGGCAGAACGCGGTGCTGAAGATTCTCGAAGAACCGCCGGCCCGTGCTTTACTGATGCTGGTGACCGAGCGCCCGTCCGCGCTTCTGCCGACCATTCGCTCACGCTGCCGCATTCTGACGGTTGGAAGCTTGTCGAGTCCGATCGTCCAGGAATTGGTCGCCAAATACCGGCCCGATATCGAGGCGGAAGAGCGGCTGGCGCTGGCCGAAATCGCGGAAGGAAGTATTGGCCGGGCGCTCGACATTGCTGCCAATGACGGGCTGGCGCTGCTGTCCAACTTCCTGTCGATCGCCGCCGACGATCCTCTCGATTGGGCTAAGGCGCATGCTCTTGGGGATAGGCTGGGCGCCGCGGCGGCGGACGAGTCCTACCGCATACTGTCGCAGCTGCTGGTTGAATGGTTGGGCAGCGTGGCGCGCGAGGCTGGGAGGGGCATCTGCGTAGAACGGAGGCGGGAGATCGTGCCGGGCGAGCGGGAATTGGCTGCCCGGCTGGCCGAGGGCCGGCTTGAACGGGTTCTGGAGGTGTGGGAGAAGGTCGCCCACCTGTTCGCCCGATCCGACGGAGCCAATCTGGATCGCAGGCTGACGGTGATTTCCGCCCTCGACGCGGTCAGCGGCGCGCTCCATTAGCCGCCCGGCGGACCCGAGGGACGGTCTTGGAGTTGCTATGAGCCCGACGACAGACGGCCGCGCGCGCTGGTTCATCACCACGCCGATCTATTACGTCAATGACCAGCCGCATATCGGCCACGCCTATACAACGCTGGCCTGCGACGTGACGGCCCGATTCCAGCGCCTGGACGGGAAGGAGGTCTTCTTCCTGACGGGCACGGATGAGCATGGGCAGAAAGTTGCGCAATCGGCGGCAGCCGCTGGAGTGACACCCCAGGCGTTCACCGACCGTGTGTCGGAGAATTTCCGGGAACTGACCCGGCTCATGAAATTTTCCAATGACGATTTCATCCGCACCACGCAGCAGCGGAACATCGAGGCGTCACAGGCGCTTTGGCGCGAGATGGCCAAGGCTGAGACGCCCGACGGTCATCCTGCGATCTATCTCGGCAGCTATGCCGGTTGGTATGCAGTGCGCGATGAGGCTTTCTACGACGAGAGCGAGCTCCGCGACGGGCCGGACGACACCAAGATCGCGCCGTCGGGAGCGCCGGTCGCCTGGGTCGAGGAGCCGAGCTACTTCTTCCGCCTCTCGGCCTATGGCGAGGCGCTGCTCGCGCATTATGAAGCGCATCCCGATTTCATTGCACCGGCTGGCCGCCGGAACGAGGTGATCAGTTTCGTCAAAGGGGGCCTGCGCGATCTGTCGATCAGCCGGACGAGCTTCTCCTGGGGCACCAAGGTGCCCGGGGACGAGAAGCACGTGATGTATGTCTGGCTGGATGCGCTCGCGAACTACATCGCCGCGCTCGGCTATCCGGATACGGCGCCCGGCAGCAAGTATGACCGCTTCTGGCCGGCTGACCTGCATATGGTCGGCAAGGACATTCTCCGGTTCCACGCAGTCTATTGGCCGGCCTTCCTGATGGCCGCCGCGCTGCCGGTGCCCAGGCGAGTCTTCGCTCACGGCTGGTGGACGATCGAAGGGCAGAAGATGTCCAAGTCGCTCGGCAACGTCATCGCACCGGCCCAGCTGGTCGAGACCTACGGCCTCGACCAGACCCGCTTTGCGCTGCTCGCCGAGGTGCCGTTCGGCAATGATGGCGACTTCTCGCATGCCGCGGTCGTCCGCAGGCTTAATGCGGACCTGGCCAATGGCCTGGGTAATCTCGCGCAGCGGACGCTGACGCTGATCCAAAAGAACTGCAGTGCCGCGGTTCCGATGCCGGGCGAATTCACGCCGGCGGATCGGGAGTTGCTCGCGCAGGCCGATGCGCTGCTTGCCTCATGTCGCTCGGAGATTCTGAGCCAGCGCTTTCATGAATATCTGAAAACCGTCTGGGCTTTGATCTCGAGCGCCGACGGCTATATCGACGCGCAGGCGCCCTGGGCCCTGCGCAAGACTGACCCCGCGCGGATGGCGACGGTGCTCTTCGTGCTCGCTGAGACGATCCGGTCGGTCGCGATCCTGCTGCAGCCCTTCATGCCGGATTCGATGGCGCGATTGCTCGACCAGCTCGGCGTTGCGGCCGAGCAGCGGGATTTCGCCGCTCTCGGCGAGGTCGGACGGCTGAAGCCCGGCGAAAGCCTGCCCGCGCCCCAAGGCTTGTTCCCACGGATCGTCGAGGCTTGAGCGCGCCCATGCTGGTCGACAGCCACTGCCATCTCGAATTCCCCGAATTCCTGCCCCAGCAAGAGGCGGTGATCGCGCGCGCCCGCGCGGCCGGCGTCGGTCACATGCTGACGATCTCGACGCGCGTTCGCCGCTTCGAGGAGATCCGGGCCGTGGCTGAGGCGCATGAGGATGTGTCCTGCTCGCTGGGCACGCATCCACACCATGTCGCGGAGGAGCCGGAGGTCACGACAGAGATGCTCGTCGATGGCGCGCGGCATCCGAAGGTCGTCGCCTTCGGCGAAACCGGCCTCGACTATTACTACGATAATAGCCCGCGCGAGATGCAGCAGGAGGGCTTCCGCCGTCATATCCGCGCGGCTCTCGAGGCCGAGCTGCCGATTATCGTGCATACGCGCGACGCGGAAGAGGACACGATGGCAATCCTGCGGGAGGAGGGGCGCGGGGCAGGGCTCAAAGGTGTGCTCCACTGCTTCAGCTCGAGCCGCAAGCTGGCGGAGGAGGCGCTCGATTTCGGTTTCCACATCTCCTTCTCCGGCATCGTCACCTTCAAGAAATCGGATGAGCTGCGCGACATCGCGCGGATGGTGCCGCTCGAGCGGCTGTTGGTGGAAACCGACGCGCCTTTCCTGGCGCCGGTGCCGAAGCGCGGTCAGACCAACGAGCCGTCCTTCGTCGTCCACACGGCGCGGCTTCTCGCCGAGCTGCACGGCCTGGCCCCCGAAGCGCTGGCGGACCGCACCACGGCCAATTTCTTCGGCCTCTTCAGTCGCGCCAAGCCGGCGTTCGCCTGATGGGGCTCCGCATTACGGTTCTGGGCTCCGGCAACTCGACCGGCGTTCCTTTCGCCGACGGAACCTGGGGGAATTGTGATTCCCACGAAGCTCGCAATCGTCGGCGGCGCGCCTCGATCCTGATCGAGCGAGAGGGAACGCGCGTGCTCATCGACGCTGGTCCCGATGTTCGCGAGCAGATGCTGAGCGCCAAGGTCGATCGGCTTGACGCGGTCATCTTCACCCACGCTCACGCCGATCATACGGCGGGCATCGATGATCTGCGGGTCTTCGGGATGTTCGGACACGACCCGCTGCCCGTCTATGCTTATCCGGAGGTGCTGGACCAGATCCGTGGCCGCTTTGGCTATATGTTCGGCAGTGGCCGCAAGGGCTATTACGACAAGCCAACGCTGCGTCCGATCGAGGCATTGCCCGAATTCAGCATCGGCGCGCTCGATTTCAGCCTGTTCGAGCAAGATCACACAGTCTGCCGTTCGGCAGGCATTCGAGTCGGACCGTTCGCCTATTCGACCGATGTGAAGTCGCTGTCGGATGAGGCGTTCCAAAGGCTGGCCGGACTGGGGGTATGGCTAATCGCTGCGGTCCGCCGCGAGCCGCATATCGCACATGCCCATCTCGAGGTCGTCCTCGACTGGATCCGCCGTGTCCAGCCGGCGCGCGCATTCCTCACGCACATGAATCACACGATGGATTACCGGACGCTGTTCGACGAACTGCCGGACGGGGTAATGCCGGCCTTTGACGGTCAGGTCATGGAATTCGATGACTGACCGCAAGGCGGCGCCGCTCGAAATTCCGGATCGGACCTGGACCGTCTGGGCGATTGCGATCAGCCTTTTCATCGCCCTGACTCGGCTTCTCGCGCTCAGAACCGGCGCGCTCGATCTACTGCCGGATGAAGCTCAATACTGGTCTTGGTCGCGCACGCTCGCGGCGGGCTATTTTTCCAAGCCGCCCGTAGTCGCATGGCTCATCGGCGCCACGGCCGCGCTTCTCGGCGACAACAGCGAATTCGCAGTGAGGCTAGCCTCGCCTCTGATCCACGCCGCGACCGGGGTCGTCGTGGCGCTGCTCGGTCGTGATCTGTTCAGCGCTCGCGCCGGATTCTGGGCGGCGCTCTGCTACGCGACACTGCCCGGGGTCGATTTCTCCGCTCTCATCATCTCCACCGACGTACCGCTCCTGTTCTGCTGGGCATTAGCGCTTTTCGCACTCTGGCGATTGCTCGGCCAGCCGCATCGTGTCTGGGCCGTGCTTCTCGGCGTGGCGATCGGCCTCGGTTTTTTGAGCAAATACGCCATGGGCTATTTTCTCATCGGCATGATTGTGCTGGCGGCGACTGAGCCGGTCGCCGTGTGGCGCGGGGCGGGGAGACGATTGTTGCTCGCGCTGTTCGTGGCGGTGGCGATCATGCTGCCCAACGTCCTCTGGAATGCACGGCACGGCTGGGCGACGATCGGACATACCGCGGCAAACGCCGACTGGAGCGCGTTCGGGCTGCATGTCGAGGAAACCCTGGCATTTGCCGCGGCGCAGTTCGGCGTGTTTGGGCCCATCCTGATGGTTGCCTTCATCGTGCGGATCATCCTTTGGCGACGGTATCCGCCATACGACCAGGAGCGGTTTCTGCTCGCTTTCTCGCTGCCGGTCCTTCTTCTAATGGTGATTCAGAGCGGCATCTCGCGGGCGCACGCCAACTGGGCGGCCGTGACCTACGTTCCGGCGACCATATTGGTGGTCGGCTGGTTGGATCGAATCGGTCGCAACTGGATCGTGAAGCTTTCTGCCGTCCTGCAGCTGGTGCTGTTCGCGGCCTTCACCATGCTCTTCGCGGGGGCATTGTCGGTGCGGCTTCCCAAGGCACTCGACATTTTTCACCAGATGCGGGGCTGGCGAAGCCTGGCCGAGCTGGCCCTCGGACGGATGAACAAAATGCCGCCCGGGACCAGTCTCGCCGCCGAGGATCGCGAGACGATGGCAGAGCTCGATTACTACACGCGCTATCGAACCTTCCCGCTCGTGATGGCGGTCGGGTCGGGGCCCGCCGGCAATCAATACGAAGCCGAACGGGCGATCGATCCGCAGACCGGGGCGCATGCGCTGCTGGTCGCGAACGACGCCGACCGGACGGACATCCTCGACCGGTTCTCGCAGCATCAGCTGTTGGAAGAATGGACGGTTCGCGCCGGACCCGGGCGGTTGCGCCATTATTACGTCTACGAGCTATCGGGGTATCGGGGCGGGGGCGGCTGAGCGATGGGAGCTTCCGGCTGGGAGGATTTGATCTGGCAACGTGAGGCCGGCCCGAATTGGTCGGTCGAGCGTCGGCTGCTTGCCGCCTATCTGGTATCGGGCCCGAGCTCCAATCGAATTGGCTGCTCCGCGTTCGAAACCGAAGTCGCCGCGCATGTCACCGGGATCCCGGCCGCCCGCATACCCGACGTGCTGGACGAGCTCGAGCGGGACGGGTTCGTGCGTCACGACCGATCCCAGGGATGGGTCTGGATCCCGGCGGTTCTTTTGCATTTGCCCTTTCGAAATGAAGAGGAGGTCCGCAAGGCGCTTCCAGAGCTGGCCGTCGTTCCGCGTGGGCTGGGGTTTCACGCGGATTTGATAAGAGCATTTCGCGCTTCCGCTGACCGGCCCGGCGTTCCGGTGGTCCAGGACCCTAGTTGGCTCGGCGGTATTATCGGCGATACGCGCGCGGCCGATCTCGCGCAGCGTCTGGAGCAAATGAACGACATGCTGAGACGGCACCTTCCGGGGCTGCCGTCACTGAACAAGACCGGACTTAATGCAGCGGCTCAAGTTCTGATAAATTTGCGCGATTATTCAAAACGATGGCGGGAGTATCTCGCAGATATTGTGAACACGCGCCCGCTCCGAATTCTGGGGCTGATCACCATCAGCGCCGCCATCCTGTTCGTGGTCTTTCCCGGCATCGACTTGGGCGTCGCCGGATGGTTCTTCGTGCCGCCGAGAAACTTCACGCTCGGCGACACTTGGATAGGCCGCTTCTTCGACAATGAGATCCATTTTGCAATGGAATGGTTTCTCGTCATCCTGGTCGGGGCCTTCCTTTACGGCCTCTATCGAAGCCGACCGGTATGGCGCCTGACGCCGAAGCACTTTTTGTTCGTCGCTCTTTCGATCGCCCTGGGGGCAGGGCTGCTGACCAACGTGCTGCTGAAGGATAGTTGGGGCAGGGCCCGACCCAGCCAGGTGGCGGAATTCGGGGGCACGAAGCAATTCACGCCCGCCTTTGTCCGCTCCACCCAATGCGAGAAGAATTGCTCCTTCGTCTCGGGCGACGCCTCGCTGGCGGCGAGTTTCATGTCTTTTGCGATCATCGCGGACCGGAACAGGCGCCGTTGGTGGCTTGGCCTCGGCGGTTTCACCGCGCTCGTCGGCCTCATGCGCATGGCTCGAGGATCGCATTTCCTCAGCGACGTCTTCTTTGCGGTGGTCTTCACGCTGATGGTCGTGTTTGCGCTGGCGCGGCTCATACTCGAAGAGCGCTGGCGGAATTGGCCGCGCTGGCGTGATCGCGGGCAGGCGGCCGAAGCTCAGAGTTTGCGCGGGACGATTACCTGACTCGGCAAATCACGCTCCGACGATTCTGTTGCCGTGCCTTCCGGGGCTCGCCATAGTCGCGGCCGATGCAATACGAGCGATCTGTCAAATGGTCGGCGATCGCTGTTTTCATGAGCGGCTTGCACCGCTTGGTCCACGCGCGACGCGCGGACATGCTGGTCATCACGGTCGCACTATTAGCCGCAGCGGATCGCTATTTCCGCTTTCCCATGCTGTCCATTGGCGGACGACCGCCGAAAGCGAGCCACGAAGTCGGTTGGTGGACGTGGTGGGATCAGGGTAAATATCTCGATGCAGCTCGAGCATGGGCCTCGGGGAACCTCGACTCGGGTCAGCATTGGTACTTGCCTGGCTATCCGTTGATTGCGGCGCCTTTTGTCCGGATCACGCCGAATCAGCCATTTGTAATACCCGACCTCGTCTGCCTGCTGGCGACTCTATGGCTGCTCGCAGGGCTTGCAGCGCGCCTCGTTCCGGGAGTTCGAGGGGCGCGCGGGCTTGGCGCAGTGGTCTTCCTGATCACGACAATATTTTGGTCGAAGCCGCTCGAGGCTTGGATCATTCCGTGGACGACAACGCCGGCCACGCCGGTTATTCTCGCTTGTCTCCTCGCGACATTGCGTTTTCTCGATACATCGCGCGGGGTTGACGTGTTTCTGGCGACATTGGCCGGTGCGTCGGTCGCGCTCTTCCGGCCGACAGACGCGCTGGCTTTGCTGGTCGTCGTACTGCCGTTCATGGCCTGGGTCGTGTTCCGACGCGTCGAGGAGCCGCGGGGCAGGCGGCGCTATCTTGCCCTGGCGATGGCCGGGTTCGCGCCGCCTTTCCTTTTGCTCGCCGTCGCTCACCTGGCGATATTCGGCAACCAGCTCGGGCCCTACTTGACGGACTCCGCCAGGCTCGGATTCGAATGGCGGCTGGTGCCGTTGCGTTGGGTCACGCTGTTCGTTGGCCCGCGTCCTCTCTTCCCGGAAGGCTACGGGTTGGTGCGCATGTTTCCCTGGATCGCGCCGGGACTTGGCGGCATGGCCGCGATGCTCGCAACGTCGAAAGGGGATGGCTTCCTTCGTCACGGGCTCGTAATCGCGGCCGTGATAGCTCATTGCACGCTCTACCTCGCGTATCGCGATCTGCCTCCGCCCAGTCTATGGCTCTATTACGCCTATCATTATTTCAAATGGGTTCTGCCGGTCTTCGGACTTTACGCGGCCTTCCTACTGATCACGCTTATCGCTTCGCCGCTCCGATGGCGCGCTGGGCTCATCGCCGCGGCGGTGATCGTCTTACTATTTCCCTGGCGACCAGAATGGGTTAGGGACCGTAGCTCACACCGGGTCGACATAACTGATGCGCATGCGTTCCTCTTGCATGGCGGCTTTCCGGCAATCGATTCAGGTCTGCTGTTCAAGGCGCGGGCGAACTGGGAAGCGTCCTATTTGGGTCATCACGAGATGCGGATCGGCGACAGCGCATTTCGCGAATACGCCGATTTTCGTGTCTACCGGGTCGACGACGGTTTCCTCCTCGTGCCCTTGAGGCCATTGCCGGCGGGAGACATTGCGTTCACGACGGATCCGGGGATGGCGCTCGATCCGAGCTTTTCGCCTGTGCTCGGACGTCAGAGGATCGTGCTGGGACTGCCGTGCTGGTTCAGGGCCATCTGTCCGACCTTCTAATCGCGCTCGTCGACGACATGCGGCTCCCGACCGGCTGACCGTCAACCGGCATTGCCGTGGAGCCTCAGGCCGTAAGCCGCTAAGTCCATCTCGGCACGTTCGGCGTCAACAAATTGAATTGCATGCATATTCATTGCGCGAGCGCCTTCGACGTTACGGGCAACGTCGTCGAGAAAAATCGTCTCTTTTGGCTCCAGTGCGAAAGCCTCCAGAAGGTGACAGAATATCTTTGCGTCAGGCTTCAGGATTCCCAATTCGCACGAGAGCACGACGCCTTCGAAATGCCGCCAGAAATCGTATCTCTGCCGTAGGTACAGCACGATTTCACGCACATTGTCGCTGAGAGCGAAAAGCCGATATCCGGCCTTCGACACGCGCCCCATCAAATCGATGGTTCCAGGGATAAGGGCCTGAGTGTCCTTCACATGGAAGAAGAACTGCTCCATGTGCCGCGGGTCGAGTTCGAGCAAATCACAATAGGAACGCTTGGCGTCGTCCTCAGTGATTTCGCCCCGATTAAGCTGAAACCAGAGCGGATGCGCGAATAGGGAGCGAACCAACTCAGGAGTTGCCCTGTCTCCGAAGGCTCGGGCGGAGATGAGGGCAGGATCCCATCGGACAATCACATTACCGATGTCGAAGACGACATTCCGAATCGTGGTGTGGTTGGATTGCATTTTCCGATTCACACGGCCTGCAGTCGAATGAGGCTATCTTTGCGAAGCGTCAAGCGCCTCGGGCCGTGCGAACGGGATTTTATTTTCCATAATATATATTATGCGGCTTGTGGGTGGGCGAGTCTCTCTGGCCCTCGCGGCTGATTTCGATTCCTGTGCCGCCTTCCCCTATGCGACAGTCTCCCGAGAAACATTGCGGGAGAAACGCTATGGCCGGAAGGCTCGAAGGAAAGATCGCGTTCATGGCGGGAGCCAGCGAGGGAATCGGCGGCGCGGCGGCGCGACGCTTTACTGAGGAAGGCGCCGAGATCGTGATCTGCGCGAGGCGCGAAGGCCCCCTCGCCGCGACCGCCGACGCGATCAGGGCGAAGGGCGGCAAGGTCCATCCGCGTGTGCTCGATGTCAGCGATCTCGAAGCTTATCGCGCCGCTCTGCGGGAGACCGTCCAAAAGTTCGGCCGCATCGATATCCTGGTGAACAATGCGATGGACGCCACGATGTGCCCGCTCGAGGAGCAGTCGCTCGAGGCTTGGCACCGCGCCTTCCGGATCAATGTCGATACGGCGCTGGTCTCGACCCAAGAGGTCTCGCCGGTGATGAAGCGGAATGGCGGCGGGGCGATCGTCAATACGATCTCGATCTGCGCTATTCGCTCGGTGCCGGCCTCGGTCGCTTATTCGGCGTCCAAGGCCGCCCTGCTGCAATTCTCGAACGTCGCGGCGATCGAACTTGCGCCTTGGAACATCCGAGTTAACACGATGGCGCCCGGCGTGCTGGCGACCCCGGCGATGCATGCCTCGACCGGCAACGACAAAGAGGTCGAGGACCACATGGCGCGGACGATACCCATGGCCCGGCTTGGCCGGCCGGAGGATGGCGCCAACGCGATCCTCTATCTGGCGTCCGACGAGGCCGCCTACGTCACGGGCGTCTGCATTTCGGTTGATGGCGGCAAGGCGATCCAGTGCTTCACGGCGGAGTCGCATCCGATGCACGGATCGACATCGGATGAGACTTTGGCATTGTAACGAGGACTGTTTCCTTCCTATAAATCAATGCCTTTCATCCCGTTCTTCCTAAGTCCCTCCGGAACCCGGAGCACGGACCATGTTCGCCACGCCCATGATGTTTCCTGGGTTCATCGCGTCCACCATGCCGGTGGGAATGAGGATGGTCGCCCCCCGCTCTTTCGTCGTCTCGTAGATGATGTTCATCGCGCGGAGCTGGAGAGCGGCCGGATTCTGGGCGTAGATGTTGGCGGCGTCGAGAAAGCTCTGCGCCACGGCCTTCTCGGCCGCCCCCAAAATGACCCGCGCCTCTTTCTCACGTTCGGCTTGGGCCTGACGGCTCATCGCATCCTGCAGTTCGGCCGGAATCGCGACGTCCCGAATCTCAACGGAAATCGCGGAAACGCCCCATTCGGACGTCTTCCGGCCGATGACCTCCTTGAGCACTAGGTCCGCGCTTTTTCGTTCGGACAGGAGCGCCGTCAGAGGCGAGGAGCCGATCATCTCGCGAAGAGAGGTCTGGGCTACGCGCGAGATGGCTTGCCGGTAGTCGGTGATCTCCAGCGCCGCCTTTTCGACATCGTGAACCTGCCAGAACAAGATCGCGTCGATATTGGTCGGCACGGTGTCGCGGGTCAGCGCCTGCTCGGCGTTGAATTCGATGGTCTGAATGCGCTGATCGATCACGACCGCGACCGCGTCGACGAAAGGAACGATGAAGAAGAGCCCGGGTCCCTTGATCGCCTTGAGCCTGCCCAGCCTGAGGACGACCGCCCTCTCCCACTGATTGGCCATCTGGAGCGAAAGTGGCGTCAGGAGTCCGAGGACGACCAGCACGCCCGCGAGCACGTAGAGGCCTGTGGCGCCGGTGCTCGTCGCCCCATAAGCGGATGCCGCGGCCAATGCGAAGCATAGGAAGGCAAGTACTCCGGCCGGCGAATTCGAGCTACGTGGATTCATGGTCCTCTCCCCTCGTAATGGCGGCGATCCGCTCTGCAAGCGCAGCGGGATCGATACCGGCGCTCCGTGCAATGGCGATGGTCCGTTGCGCTAGGTCGGCGAGGCGTGCAGCCTGCTCCTCCGGCGCTGGCGCCGGGGGGCGTTCGGCAACAAAGCTTCCCCGCGCAGGTAAGACCTTGATTGCGCCTGATTTCTCAAGTTCATCATAGGCATGCTTAACGGTATTGAGATCAACTTTTAGGCTGACCGCGACCTGCCTCATAGTCGGCATCTGGTCGCCGGGCTTGAGTTCTCCAGCGCCGATCGCGCGGAGCATCTGGTCTCTGATCTGGACGTAGATCGGGACCCCGCTATTCTCGACGCGCAAGCTTTCGAGCATGTTCTGACTGTATGATCTAACTCATACAGCCGTCAATCCAAAAGGGCTGGTCATGGGAAGAGCGGTCGAGGGAAAGGTCGCGGTCGTCACGGGCGCGAGCCGCGGGATCGGCGAAGGCATCGCAAGGCGATTGGGCGCGGAGGGCGCGACTGTGATCGCTTCGGCACGAACGATGAGCGGCAAGGGCGATTTCAATGGGAAGCCGGTCGAAGGCTCGGTCGAGGAGACCGTGGCGGCGATCCGCGCTGCAGGCGGCCAGGCGGTCGGGATGCGATGCGACATGGCCCATCCTCGCTCCCGCGCGGAATTTGCCGATCGCGTGCTGAGCGAATTCGGAGGTGTCGATATCCTGCTGAACAATGCGGTCGGGTCCCTGCCCGGCGCATATGACCAGGTCACCGACGCTCAGTATGATCATTTCTGGGAGTTGGCGGTCAAAGGACCGTTCGACCTGATCCGCCGGTTTGGTCCCGGTATGGTTGCGCGCGGCCAGGGCTGGATCGTCAATCTGACCTCCCGTGCGGCGGAGCACCCGCCCGGACCGCCCTACCCCGACCTCTACCGATCGGGCGGCATGCTCCTCTATGGCGCGGGGAAAGCGGCGCTCAACCGGCTGACCTCGGGATTGGCGGCGGAGCTGTACGGGAAGGGTGTCGCGGTCAATGCGCTTGCGCCCGTGTCGCTCGTCTGGACTCCGGGCGCTGCGGCATCCGGCCTCGACAAATATCGCTCTTCACCGGGATGGCAGGAGGAGCCGGTCGAGACGATGGCTGAGGCCGCCCTGGCGCTCGCCACCGCCGATCCCGAGAAGCTCACCGGACGCGTGGTCTATAGCGGCGAGTTCCTGGCCGAGATCGGCCGCAAGACCCACACGCTGGACGGCAAGTCCGTCCTGGAGAATTGGAAGCCTGCAATCCCTTAGGATATCGACGAAGAACTACTATCAGGACGTCGCCCGCAATTTGCGCCCCGTATCCGGCGGTGCCGCCTTCGCTCCCCGCTCGCGCAGCAGCCGCCAGGTGAGGCTGTCCTCGAGCGCTTCGAAAGAGGCCTCGATGATGTTGGCCGAGACCCCGACCGTGCTCCAGCGCTGGCCCGACGCATCCGCGCTCTCGATCATCACCCGCGTGATGGCGCCGGTCGCATCGCGGGGCGTCAATATCCGGACCTTGTAGTCGACCAGCCGAATGCCTGCGAGTTCCGGATATGAAGGAACCAGCGCTTTGCGGAGTGCACCGTCCAGCGCGTTGACCGGGCCGTTGCCCTCGGCAACAGCCATGACCAGCTCACCGCCCACAAGAATCTTGATGGTCGCTTCCGATAGCGTCTCCAGTTCGCCGCGCGGGGCGAAACGGCGCTCGTCGAGAATACGGAAGGATTGCAGCCGGAAATAGACCGGAACGGTGTCCAACGCGCGTCGCGCCATCAGCTCGAAGCTGGCCTCGGCGCCGTCATAGGAATAGCCCTCGAACTCCCGCTCCTTCACCTGCTCAAGAAGCCGGCCGATCTTGGGATGTTGCGGGTCGACCTCGATTCCGGCTTCCCGCAGCCGTGACAGGATATTCGAGCGGCCGGCTTGGTCGGAGACCAGAATGTGACGCTGATTTCCGACCGTCTCCGGCGGCACATGCTCATAGGTACGCGGATCTTTCTCGACCGCCGAGACATGGAGCCCGCCCTTATGGGCGAAGGCCGACGCACCGACATAGGCTGCGTGCCGGTTGGGGGCACGGTTGAGAAGCTCGTCAAGCAGGCGGGAGGTATGGGTGAGATGCCTCAGCCCCTCCTCGTCCATTCCGGTTTCGAAACGCTCGGCATAATCGGCTTTGAGCATCAGGGTTGGGATCAGCGATACCAGGTTGGCGTTGCCGCAGCGCTCGCCGAGGCCGTTCAGCGTCCCTTGCAGTTGACGGGCGCCGGCCCGGATCGCCGCCAGCGAATTGGCGACGGCGTTCTCCGTATCGTTGTGGGCGTGGATGCCAATCCGATCGCCGGGGATATGCTTCACCACCTCGCCCACAATCCGCTCGATCTCGTGGGGAAGCGTCCCGCCATTGGTGTCACAGAGGACCATCCAGCGCGCGCCTGCCTGCTCCGCCGCCTTCAGGCAGGCCAGCGCGTATTCGGGATTGGCCTTGTAGCCGTCGAAGAAATGCTCTGCGTCATACATGGCTTCATTGCCGCGGGCGGCGATGGCGGCGATCGAATCACGGATCAGCTCGACATTCTCTTCCAGCGGAATGCCGAGTGCGACCGTGACGTGGAAATCCCAAGCTTTGCCGACGAGGCAGGTCGCCTTGACTTTGGCATCCAGCACTTGCGCCAGCCCTGGATCGTTGGCGGCGCTGCGGCCGGGGCGTTTGGTCATGCCGAAGGCGAGCAGCTTTGCGCGGGCGAGCGCGGGCGGGTCCGAGAAGAAGCTGGTATCGGTGGGATTGGCGCCCGGCCAGCCGCCCTCGATATAGTCGATGCCGACCCGGTCGAGCGCGGAGGCGATCGTCTTCTTGTCCTCGACGCTGAAATCCACGCCCTGGGTCTGGGCGCCGTCCCTGAGGGTTGTGTCGAAGAGGTAGATGCGCTCGCGGGCCATAATCCGTATCCGTTCCGCGCCTGTTTTGGGGCGCGCTGCGCTGCAAAGTAGGACCGGATCGCGCAAAGTGGAAGTGGAGGTTGCCCACGGTTGCGCTATTGTTACCGCCACCCCGTTGCAAGAGAGCCCATGATCGACGATTCAGCGTTCCGCGACGCCCGCCCGATCGACCGTCTGCTCGCCGTTATGGCGCGCCTTCGCGACAAGGAGCGCGGCTGCCCTTGGGATGTGGCCCAGGATTTCGCGACGATCGCGCCTTATACGGTCGAAGAGGCCTATGAGGTCGCCGACGCCATAGACCGCCGGGACTTTGCCGGGCTGAGAGAGGAGCTGGGCGATCTCCTGCTGCAAATCGCCTTCCATGCCCGCATGGCCGAGGAAGAGGGCCGGTTCGACTTCGATGATGTGGCCGAGACTATCGTCGCCAAGATGATCCGGCGCCATCCTCATGTCTTCGGCGACATCGACGCCGCCGACGAAGCGGCGGTTCATGCCAACTGGGAGCGGATCAAGGCCGAGGAGCGCGCGGCCAAGGGAGCCAAAAGTGGTTCCGAGGATAACGGGGCGCTTGCCGGAGTGGCGCGTGCCCTGCCCGCCCTTGTGCGCGCCGAGAAGCTGCAGAAGCGGGCAAGCCGGGTCGGCTTCGATTGGGGCGCTCCGGCGCCGATCCTCGACAAGATCGCTGAGGAAATCGGCGAGTTGCGCGCCGAGCTTCCGATCGCGGACAAGGCGCGGCTGAGCGACGAGCTGGGCGATGTTCTCTTCGCCGTGGTCAATCTGGCGCGCCACCTCGGCATCGATCCGGAGACCGCGCTCCACGGCACCAACGCCAAGTTCGAGCGGCGCTTCGGCGAGGTCGAGCGCAGGCTCCGCGTCGACGGAAGGAAGCCGGAAGACTCCTCGCTCGAGGAGATGGAGGCCCTCTGGCAAGCCGCCAAGGAAGCGGAGCGGACGAGCGCGATGTGACAAAGGCCCCGGATTTCTGGTTGAATATGGGCAATATCGCGCCAGAAGCCGAGGACCGCATGCCCAGGGACCGAGCCGAAATCGCCGCCGAGACGGAGGATTTCGCCGCCTATACGATCTTCGGGCGGGAGGAATGGGCGAAGCTGCGGGCCAATACGCCCCTCACGCTTTCCAAAGCCGACCTCACCGCGCTCCGCAGCGTCAACGAGGAAGTCTCGATCGAGGAGGTCGTCGACGCCTATCTGCCGCTGTCGCGCCTCCTCAATCTGCACGTGTCCGCTGCGCGGACTTTGGCTCAGGTCAAGGATTCGTTTCTCGGCCGCCCCGCCGGGGCCGCGCCCTATATCGTGGCCGTGGCGGGAAGCGTGGCGGTTGGAAAGAGCACCTTCGCCCGCGCGCTGCGCGCGCTCATCGCCCGGTGGCCCGGCCGGCCGCGCGTCGAACTCGTGACGACCGACGGCTTCCTTTACCCGAACGCCTTGTTGGAGGAGCGCGGGATCATGACCAAGAAAGGCTTCCCGGAAAGCTATGACACGCGCCGGATGGTCCGTTTTCTTGCGGAGGTGAAGGCGGGCGCGGCGGAGGTCGAGGCGCCGGTTTACTCTCACGTGGCGTACGACATCCTCAAGGATGAGAGCCAGATCGTGAAGGTGCCGGAGATCCTGATTTTCGAGGGGCTCAACGTGCTGCAGATGGGGACCGAGCGGGTCGTGGCATCCGATTTCTTCGACTTCTCGGTCTATATCGATGCCGACGAAGCCGATATCGAATCCTGGTTTCTCGACCGCTTCCGTCTGTTGCAGCGAACGGCCTTCCAGAACCCGAAATCCTACTTTCACAAATTCAAGGATCTCGCCGAGGATCAGGCGACCGATTTCGCGCGCGAGATCTGGCGGACCATCAACCTGGTCAACCTGCGCGAGAACATCGCGCCGACCCGCGAGCGGGCGTCGCTTGTTCTGCGCAAGCGCGCGGATCACACGGTTGGGGAAGTCTGCCTTCGCCGGATGTAGCGGATTCAGTCCTTCAGCAGCGTGATCAGGCTCGACGTATCCCAGCGGTTGCCGCCCTTTGCCTGGATAGCCGCATAAAATTGATCGACGAGGGCCGCTACCGGAACGCGGGCGCCATTGCGGCTTGCCTCCCCGAGAACAATTGCCAGGTCCTTGCGCATCCAGTCCACCGCGAAGCCGAAATCGAACCGCCCCTCATGCATCGTCCGGCCGCGATTCTCCATTTGCCACGACTGCGCGGCCCCCTTGCTGATCACGTCGAGGACCTTCGTCACATCGAGGCCCGCATGCTCTGCGAAGGCGATACCCTCAGATAAAGCCTGGACCAGGCCGGCAATGCAGATCTGGTTGACCATCTTGGTCAGCTGACCGGCTCCGGACGGCCCCATCAGAGTCACCGCCCGGCCGTAATGGGTGATCACCGGCTCGGCATCCTGAAAGGCGGCAGGATCTCCTCCGACCATGACCGTCAGGGTTCCGTTCTCCGCGCCTGCCTGCCCGCCGGACACCGGCGCATCGAGAAAAGCGATCCCCGATGTCGCGGCGATTTCGGAGAGCTCGCGCGCGATGCCCGCGGATGCGGTGGTGTGATCCACGAAAATGCCGTCGCGGCCCATTCCGGCAAACGCGCCGTCCGGCCCGGTCGTGACCTGCCGCAAATCATCGTCATTGCCGACACAGGCGAACACGATCTCGGCGCCTTCGGCCGCTTGCCGCGGCGTCGCGAAGGCCTTGCCGCCATACTCAGCAATCCACGTTTCGGCCCTGGCTGCGGTTCGATTATAGACCGAGACTTGATGCCCGGCCCGGGCAAGGTGACCGGCCATCGGAGCCCCCATCACGCCGAGCCCGATGAACGCCAGCTTGCGCGACTTCGACATCCGTAGTGCTCCCGGAAGATTAGTTGGGACGATAGGGATAGGCCGTCTCGAAGCGGGCGCGCGTGCCGGAATCCATGCCGACGCGCATGACGGCGACGCCATCCTCATCTTGTCGGTCGATGACCTCGCCCATCCGGTACAGCCAGGCAAGCGCGCTGCCGTCCGAGAGGTCGACTCTGAGATCGACGATCTCCCGGCTATTCATGAGGCGCCGATCGACGAGTTCCAACAGGCGGCGAATTCCCTCTCCGGTGAGCGCCGAGACCGGAAGGATCTCAGGCCGATGCGTGCGGCTTATCAACCTGTCGTGTTCCTCTGGCGGCAGCTTGTCGATCTTGTTCAAGACCTGGATTACCCGACCATCGCTTTCGGCCTCGATCCCCATGCCGCTCAGCACCTCGAGTACATCCGCCTTCTGGGCCTCGCTGTCGGGATGAGCAATGTCGCGCACATGGAGGATGAGGTCTGCCTGCTCGACCTCCTCGAGCGTGGCGCGGAACGCAGCCACCAGATGGGTTGGAAGGTCAGAGATGAAGCCGACCGTATCCGATAGGATAATCCGCCTGCCCGATGGCAGCGTGATGCCGCGCATGGTCGGGTCAAGGGTCGCGAACAGCAAATCCTCGGCCCGCACGTCGGCGCCCGAAAGTCGATTGAACAGGGTCGACTTGCCGGCATTGGTGTACCCGACGAGCGCCAAGACGGGGTTGGGGACCTTCTTGCGTGCCGAGCGGTGCAGGCCGCGGGTGCGCCGAACCTGCTCCAGCTCGCGCTTCAGCTTCACGATCCGCTCGCCGATAAGGCGTCGATCCATCTCGATCTGAGATTCGCCGGGGCCGCCCAGGAAGCCGAAGCCGCCGCGTTGCCGTTCGAGGTGGGTCCAAGACCGGACAAGCCGCGAGCGCTGATAGGACAGCGCGGCGAGCTCCACCTGGAGCGATCCTTCGCGCGTGTGAGCGCGCTCGCCGAAGATTTCGAGGATCAGCCCGGTTCGGTCGATGACTTTGGCCTTCCAGGCCCGCTCCAGGTTGCGCTGTTGAACCGGCGAAAGGGCGTGATCGATGACGACCAGGCCCGCGCTTGTTTCGGCGACCACCCGGCCGATCTCGTTCACCTTGCCGGAGCCGAGCAAGGTTCCCGGCTTGGGCTCGTTGACACGAACCAAGAGCGCCGATGTCACGTCCAGATCGATTGCCGCGGCCAGGCCGACGGCCTCGTCGAGCTTTGCCAGCGGGTCCCGGCCATTCTCCTCTGCCGGAAGAACGGGATGGACGACCAGCGCTTTCTGGCGGATCGCCCTATCCTGCTGTTCCCTGCTCGCTCGGCTCAAATCTCCTCTTCTTTCCCGGCCTCGAATAGCTGGACTGGCTGGGCCGGCATGATCGTCGAGATCGCGTGCTTATAGACGAGCTGCGAATGCGCGTCGCGCCTCAGCAGCACCGCATAATTATCGAACCAGGTGATGATTCCTTGGAGCTTTACACCATTAATGAGAAAAATTGTAACCGGGGCTTTGCTTTTCCGGATGGCGTTCAGAAACACATCCTGGACGTTCTGATTTTTGTCGCTCATGACGCTCTCTTCGCGTTGGCTGTTGTTGGGGTGATGGCGCGCGACCGCCGGCCGGCGCCGCCAACCCTAGGACACTTGGGATATAGTGTTCCGAACGGCCCTGACAAACCCCGCCAACGCATCGCAATCGTCGAAGCGCCGCGCCGGCGCAGCGTCGGTCAGCAAGCTGGAATCCTGCGGTCCCGGCCCGACCAGCACGGCCGTGCAGCCGGCAGCAAGGGCTGCGCGCATGTCGATATCGGTATCGCCCACCACCCAAACGGCTGGCCCGGCTTCGATTCCGGCCTTTTCGAGTGCCATGAGAATCGGGGCCGGATGGGGCTTGTCCAAGGGCGCATCCTGCGCCCCTACGATCCCGAAGAAGCGTTCCGACCAGCCCAGATGAGCGACTTCGCGTCGCAGCAAATCCCCCAGCTTGTTGGAGACGATGCCCATGGGGATTCCCGCCTCCCCAAGCGCCGCAAGCAAAGCCTCGGCCCCGGGCATGATCCGGATTCCATCCAGATGGTGCTCTGCAAAATGAGCAAGGAAAATCTCGCGCGGACGCTGCCATTGCGGGCCGAACACCCGCGCGAATACCTCGCGCCCCGAAAATCGCGCGGAGGCGAGCACCTGCTCCATGTCAAACGGCTCGCGGCCCGCGTCGGCGAGCGCCGCGTTGAGGGCGGCTTGAATGCTGAGCCAATTCTCGATCAGCGTATTGTCCCAGTCGAACAGGATGGCGCTGGGATGCGGAACTTTGCTCAATAGCGCCATTTGAACGGGGCGCTCTGGCGCTTGCGGGCATAATCCAGATAGCCGGCGCGCAGCTGGGTCGCGATCCCGCCCGGGTGCCCGTTGGCGATCGAATGGCCATCGATTTCCACGATGGGCAGGCAGAAGGTGGTGGCCGAAGTGAGGAACGCCTCGCGAGCCTCATAAGCCTCCGCCGGCGTGAAGGGCCGCCGCTCGATCCTGAGATTGATCTCCTCGGCCAGCGCCGCGATCGCATTGCCCGTGATGCCCTTCAGGATCGAATGGTCGGCTTGTCTCGTGACGAGGACCCCGTCCTTGGTGACGATCCATGCATTGCTCGACGCGCCTTCGGTCACGAACCCGTCATCATCGACCATCCACGCTTCGAATGCCCCGACTTTCGCCGCCGCCTGCTTGGCCAGCACTTGAGCCAGCAGGCCGACGCTCTTGATGTCGCGCCGTGCCCATCGAATCTCCGGGACCGTGACGACGCGCACGCCCGTTTCAGCTGCCGGAACCACGGAGTGATTTTGCCGCCGGGTGGTCATCACCAACGTGGCATGCACACCTCTGGGGAACCGGAAGTCCCGAGGCGCAACGCCGCGTGTGACCTGGATATAGAGAATGCCCTCCTCCAGCCGGTTGCGGCGGACGAGCTCATGCATCAGGAGCTTGAGCGCGCTTCGCTCCATCGGCTTGGAGATCTCGAGCTCTGAAAGCGACCGATCGAGACGATCCAGATGGCCGTCCTCGTCCACCGTGCGCCCACCTAGGATCGTCACGACCTCATAGACCCCGTCGGCAAACTGAAATCCGCGGTCCTCGATATGGACCGCTGCCCGGTCATGGGGAACGAACCGGCCATTGACGTAAGCGAGATGGGGCATCTCGTCAGTCCAACGCGATGCGTTCGGCGCGCTCCTGACTGCCCGGCCGGTCGCCATTGCCGGTCCGGTCCTGCCCGGGGACGCCCAGAGTCTTCAGCTTCCGGTGCAACGCCGACCGCTCCATCCCGACAAAGGTCGCCGTGCGCGAGATGTTGCCGCCGAACCGATTGACCTGCGCCAGCAGATACTCCCGTTCGAACATCTCTCGAGCGTCCCTCAGCGGTAAATTCATGATCTCCGCACCGCGATCCCATTTGACCATCTCGGGCGCGATCGCGCCGATCTCGGGGGGCAGCATGTCGGCGCGGATGATCTCTCCGACCTCGCCCTGGTTCATGATCAGCAGCCAATCGACGACGTTGCGAAGCTGTCGGACATTGCCCGGCCAGTCATAGGCCTGCAGCGCCGCGATGGCGTCGTCGCCGAATTCGCGGGGGTGGATTCCGCCGACTTCGGAGGCGCGCTGCATGAAGTTGCGGGCGAGCATCGGGACGTCCTCGCGTCGCTCCGTAAGGGAGGGAATTCTGAGCGGCACGACGTTCAGCCGATAAAACAAGTCCTGACGGAAGCGGCCGCGCGCCATCTCGCCATTCAGGTCCTTCGTAGATGTGGCGATCACGCGGACATCGACTTCGACTCTGACCGATCCGCCGACGCGCTCGAAGGTCTGCTCCTGGAGCGCCCGCACCATCTTGCCCTGAGTCTCGAGCGTCATGTCGCCGACTTCGTCGAGCAGGAGCGTTCCGCCATGCGCCTGCTCCATGACCCCGATCTTGCGGCCGCCGCCCTCCAGCGCGAACTCGGTGCCGAAGAGCTCGATCTCAAGGCGTTCCGGCCGGATCGCGGCGCAATTCAGGATGACGAAGGGTCCGCTCGCTCGGCGCGACCGCGCATGGATGAGGCGGGCCACCGTTTCCTTGCCGCTCCCCGGCGCGCCGGAGATGAGGACGCGGCTGCCGCTCGGCGCCACCTTGTCGATCTCGTGCCGAATGCGGCTGATCGCAGGCGAAACGCCGATCAGCTCGGTCGAAGTGCCGGCGCGCAGCCGGAGCTCTTCATTCTCGCGCTTGAGGCGCGCCGCCTCCATGGCGCGGTCGATGACCAGGAGCAGCCGGTCCGCCTTGAACGGCTTCTCGATGAAGTCATAGGCGCCTTTCTTGATCGCCGCGACGGCGGTTTCGATGTTGCCGTGTCCGCTGATCATGACGACCGGCACCGAGGGGTGGTGCTTACGGATCTCGTCCAGCAGCTCCATGCCGTCGAGCCGGCTGCCCTCCAGCCAAATATCCAGAATCACGAGGCTCGGCTGCCGGGCCCGCAGCGCGTTCAATGCGGCGTCGCTGGTTCCAGCCTGTCGGGTCGTATAGCCCTCATCATTCAAGATGCCGCTGATGAGCAGCCGGATATCGGCCTCGTCGTCTACGATCAGTATGTCACGCGCCATATCGCAACTGTGTGCTGAATTTCTGCTGTGTGGCCTTGGCCTGGGACGGCTGGTGCAGCGGGATGGACAGCACCACGCGCGCACCGCCGCCGGAATTGTCCTGCATATCCAGGGAGCCGGCGTGATCTTCCATGATCTTCTTCACGATAGCCAGACCCAAACCCGTTCCTTTTACCCGGGTCGTGACATAAGGCTCGGTCAGCCGGTCGCGGCCGGTGAGAGGGAGACCCTTCCCATTGTCCGCCACGATGATAAAGGCGCGCTCCGCATCGGCCGTCAGCTCGACTTCGATCAGGCCGCGCGGCAAGGCCAGCCCGCCTTCGCTCGACCGGCCGTCGATCGCGTCGGAGGCATTCTGCAGAAGGTTGGTCAGCGCCTGAGCGATCTGGCGGCTGTCGCAGTCCGCGATCACCGCATCGTTTGGCTTCCTGACCTCGTACTTGAGCAAGGGGTGCGCCTGGCGCTGGAGGAAGACCGCCTGATCGATGAGATCCCCCAGGGACTCCGGCCGGATGACCGGCTGAGGCATGCGCGCGAACGCGGAGAATTCATCCACCATGCGGCCGATATCGCCGACCTGCCGCACGATCGTGTCTGTGCAGGTCTTGAAGGTGTCGGGGTCGCTCTGGATCTCTTTGAGGTATTTCCGTTTGAGCCGTTCGGCCGAGAGCTGGATCGGGGTGAGCGGATTCTTGATCTCATGCGCGATCCGGCGCGCGACGTCGGCCCACGCGGCCTTGCGCTGGGCCTGGAGTAGCTCGGTCACATCGTCGAAAGTGGCGACGTAACCGCCGACCTGCCGCCCCTGCTCAGCGCCGATTCGCACGAGAAGCGAACGGTCGCGAAGGCCGGGCCGCTTCAGATCGAACTGATATTGGACCAGCCGCTGGTTGTTCGGAGCCAGCTGATCGAGCACCGGCTCGAGCTCCGGCAGAATCTCGGCCAAGGGCTGTCCGACCAGCGCCGTCTGATCGGTTCCGAAGAACTCGGCCGCGGTCCTGTTGGCGAGCGTGATTCTGCCGTCGAGATCAAGGCCGAGGACTCCGGCCGACACGCCGGCGAGGACTGTCTCGGTGAAGCGCCGCCGCACATCGAGCTGACGGTTGGCTTCCATCAATTCGGCGCGCTGGCTGCCGAGTTGGCTGGTCATGCGGTTGAAGGTCCGGGTGAGAAGGGCGAGCTCGTCGCCGGCATCGGGTTCCTTGATACGCGTCGTGAGGTCGCCCGCCCTCACCTGCTCCGCCGCCTCAATGAGCTCGGAGACCGGTTGGACGAGCGAGCGAGCGAAATGAAGGCCGAGCCAGATGGCCGCGAGCAGCAGCAGCAGGGCCACGACGATGAACATGAGCCACACGCGGATCTGCAGGCTCGAGCGCGAGCCCTCGAGCTCGGCATAGCGGGCGGAGGCGGCCTTCGCGATCGCCGTGTGGGCCAGCACTCGCTGGTCGACCGGCCGCGCGACATAGAGATAGGTCTCGCCATAAAGGCGGATTAGCGCCGTTACCCTGTCTTGCGCCGGCGACGTCATGACCCTCACCTCGCCTCGCCGCGCGGCATCGATCTCCGAGACCTGCGGCAGATCGAGCCCGAGCTCGAAGGTGAAGCCTGTGCCCGCGAACACCTGGCCGGTGAAGGCATCAAAGACGATCGCGTCGGAGAGGTTGCGAATCAACGCCTGCTGGGCGACGACGGCCCGGAACTCGGGCGTCCCGACCGGCACCGTGTTGAGATCGTTGGCCATCGCCAGGATATCGCCGCGGATCGCCTGCTCGTGCTCCTGAAGATAGGCGGTCGCTACGACGACCGATTCGTTGACCGCGGTTCTGGTCTGCTCGCCAAACCATGATTCGACGCCCAAATAGAAGAACCCGATCGAAAAGAGCGCGACCAGAATCGCCGGCACAACGGCGACAATGCTGAACCAGGTGACGAATTTGACGTGAAGGCGCGCGCCGGCCGTCCCCTGTCGCCTTTTCACCCAGAGAGCCACGATGCGCCGGGCGACGATCAGACCCAGCATCAGGAACAAAATCAGATCGAAGGTGAGCAGGAGAATGATCGTGTGGGGATCGCCGAACGGCGCATCGGCCGTCAGCGCCGCGTAGGTGGCGGCCCCAGCCATCACGGCCATGACGATCAAGGCAACCGCCACCTTGTTGCCGAGACCTACCCGGGCCGACCATTGGACAAAGCCACGCCAAGGGGCCGCCGAACGCGCCTCGATCGCCTCGTCGCTCAATGGGTCATCCTCTGCGCGACGTGAACCGTCGCAGATCGATCGATATGGCCGGGCGCCCGCTCACGCCGTCATTTTAGGCTCCGCGACAGCTGGATGTCCAACTCGCGAATTTTCTTGCGCAGGGTGTTGCGGTTAAGCCCCAGAAGCTCTGCCGCGCGGAGCTGGTTGCCCTTGGTGGCGACCAGCGAGAGCGTGATCAGGGGCCGCTCGATCTCGCGGACTACGCGATCATAGACGCCGGCTGCCGGCAGGCCGTCGGCATGGGCGGCGAAATATTCCCTGAGATGGCGCTCGACGACAGCCCCGAGCCCTTCGCCTGTCGGCTGCTCGGGAACGGCTGCAGGCGGCTCGGCTTCGGCGAGTTCGGCCTCGATCGCTGCAACCCCGATCACCTCTTCGGAATAAAGCGCGCAAAGCCTGCGGACGAGATTCTCGAGCTCTCGGACGTTTCCGGGCCAGCCGTGGGACTGGAGCCGCTGCATCGCCGCGGTATCGATCACCTTTCCCGGTAGCCCGTTCGCCATCGACTGGCTCATGAAATGGCGCACCAGGGCCGGAATGTCTTGCGTCCGTTCCCTGAGCGGCGGGACCCGAATCGGCACGACATTCAGCCGGTAATACAGGTCCTCACGGAACTGTCCCTGGCGGATGAGGGCGCGCAGATCGCGGTGAGTGGCCGCTATGATTCGTACATCGGCCCGGATGGGGGTGCGGCCGCCGACCGTCACATATTCGCCTTCTTGAAGGACTCTGAGGAGACGGGTTTGGGCCTCGGCCGGCATGTCGCCGATCTCGTCCAGGAACAGCGTGCCGCCCTGCGCCTGCTCGAATCGTCCGGATAGGCGGTTGACCGCGCCCGTGAAAGCCCCGCGCTCATGGCCGAAGAGTTCGCTTTCGATCAGTTCCTTGGGGATCGCGGCCATGTTTACGGCGACGAACGGTCCTTCACGGCGCTTGCCGTATTCGTGGAGCGCCCGCGCGATCAATTCCTTGCCCGTACCCGACTCGCCGAGAATCATGACCGTGAGGTCTGTGCTCATGAGCCGAGCCATGGTGCGGTAGATTTCCTGCATCGCCGGCGAGCGGCCGATGACGTGCAGCACCTCTTCGCTCTGGTCGACCTCGACCTCGTCGGGCTTGGGCGCGGGTTCCGCCAGGGCCCGCTCGACAATGTGGATCAAATCCTTCAAGTCGAACGGCTTCGGCAGATACTCGAAGGCGCCGCGCTCGGTTGCCTTGACGGCGGTCATCAGCGTGTTCTGCGCGCTCATCACGATGACCCGGAGGTCGGGCCGGAGCTTCCGGATCCGGGGCACTAGGTCCAGGCCGTTCTCATCCGGCATCACGACATCGGTGATGACCAGCTGGCCTTGGCCATCGGCCACCCAGCGCCAAAGGGTAGCGGCATTGCTCGTGGTGCGAACGTCGTAGCCCTGGCGCACAAGGGCCTGGGTCAGGACCGTGCGGATCGCTCGGTCATCGTCGGCGACCAGGATCACCGGAGGGTTGGAGTGTTGCGCTGCCAGGCTCATCCCTTCCACCTGTCGGCCATTGGGAGGAAAACGCGGAAGATCGTGCGATTGGGCGGGCTGTCGAGCTCGATCAAGCCGCCATGGTCGCCGACGATCTTGGCGACGAGAGCGAGGCCGAGGCCGGTGCCGCTCGCCTTGCCGGAAACGAAGGCCTCGAACAAATGCGGACGGATCGCCTCGGGAACGCCGTCGCCGCTATCCTCGACGCTGACCATCAGCGGCAGGTGCGCGCGCCCTTGCCCGTTTGGCAGCGCTAGCCGGAGCCCGCTTTGATAGGCCGTCGCAAGCACGATCTCGCCCTTTCCGGTCGTGATGGCCTCGGCCGCGTTCTTGACCAGGTTCGAGAAGACGCGGACCAGCTGCTCGCGATTGCCCAGCACGGGCGGCAGCGAGGGGTCGTAGCGTTCGACGAAGGTCACGTGCCGGGCATAGCTGGCGGCCGCAACCTTTCGGACCTGCTCCAGTACGGTATGGATGTTGACCGGCTCGCGCTCCAAAGGCAGGTCATCGGAGAATACTTCCATCCGGTCGATCAGCGCCTTGATTCGGTCGGTCTCATCGCAAATGAGGCGCGTCAATTCGCGATCGTGGATGGGCACGCCCTGCTCCAGGAGCTGGGCGGCGCCGCGGATTCCAGAAAGGGGATTACGGACCTCATGCGCCATGAGCGCCGCCATCGCACGCGCCGATCTCACCGCGCCGCGTTGGTTCCATTGCTGGTCGAGCCTTCCCGCAATCGACCGCTCCTGGAAGGTCAGAAGCGCGAGGTCGGGGGAGCCCTCTCCTCCGAGCGCCGTCGCCTGGATGGACACGTCCCGCAGGCCGATCTTGCGGTGATCGAGGGTGAGTCCATGCTCGGCGACCGGTGCGCCGCTTTGGATGACCTGACGGATGAGGCCGAAGACGGGGCTGTCCGGCGGGATCAATACCGAGAGCGGCGCATTGAGGAGCGTTGCGGCGCTGGCCTCGAAAAACTCCTCGGCTCTGGTATTGACATAGCGTATGGCGAAACCGGCATCGACGACGAGTATCGCTTGCGGAAGGGCCTCGAGAATGCGCACGGCGTCGATCGCGGGACCCTTGGGTAGACGATTCGCGCGAATGGGATATGCTATGTTATTAGGCATTCCGGCAACTTGCTCTTTTTATAGGCAAATGTCGAGTCGAACTTATTGCGGCGCAACAAGTTCGGGGTGGTGTCCGTGACCGCGGCGGTCCTGATCGTGGCTGCCGGCTCCGGTAGTCGGCATGGCGGCGAACTGCCGAAACAATACCAGTTTCTGGGTGGTCGGCCGATGCTTCGGCACAGTATCGAGACCTTTCGCGATCATCCGGCCATCGATCGGGTTAGGGTCGTGATCGGCGCCGGTCATGCCGAGCTTTATCGGACAGCGATTGGCGCTCTGCGCCTTGAAGCCCCTATCGAAGGCGGTGCCACGCGACAGGAGTCGGTCCGCAGAGGGCTGGAAGCGCTGGCGACCGATCCACCCGACCTCGTTCTGATTCACGACGCGGCGCGACCATTGGTGAGTCGGGACGTCATCTCGCGCGTCCTCGCAGCCCTGGATGAAACCGACGGAGCCGTCGCGGCTCTGCCGGTAGTCGATACCCTCAGACGGGAGTGCGGCGGCATTGTGGACCGGAACGGCCTCTGGCAAGTCCAGACGCCGCAGGGGTTTCGTTTCCAGCGTATCTTGGCGGCGCACCGCGCCGCGACCGACGACCTCGCGACCGACGATGCCGGCCTGGCGGAGCGGGCCGGAATTCCAATCACTCTCGTCGAGGGCTCGATGAGCAATCTCAAAGTCACACGCGCCGGAGATCTTGCGACGGCTGAGGCGTTTCTCGCGGCGGGTCAGGCGGATATCCGGACAGGGACCGGGTTCGATGTGCATAAGTTCGCCGCGGGCGATCACGTGATGATTTGCGGGATCAAGGTTCCGCATAGCCATGCGCTGGAAGGCCATTCGGATGCCGATGTCGGCCTGCACGCCTTGACGGATGCGCTTCTCGGCACGATAGGGCTCGGCGATATCGGAAGCCATTTTCCGCCCGGCGACCCGCAATGGCGCGGGGCCGACAGCGCGCTCTTCCTGAGACACGCGGTGGATGCGGTGCGCGCGCGGGGCGGCATGGTTGCGCATCTCGACGTCACGATCATCTGCGAGAGGCCCAAGGTCGGCCCCCATCGCGCCGAGATGGTGGCGCGGATCGCCGAGATCGCCGCTATTCCTTCGGACCGCGTGAGCGTCAAGGCGACCACGACCGAGGGGCTCGGTTTCACCGGAAGGCGCGAAGGCATCGCCGCGCAAGCCATAGCCACGGTGAGGCTTCCCCTTGCATGAGGGCGTCTCGTCGACCGGCCGTCTTGCGCTGGCCGTGCTCGAGGCCTATCGCGCCGCTGGGCGGATGTTGGCGACCGCGGAATCCTGCACAGGGGGCATGATCGCCGCGGCACTGACCGATATACCAGGCTCCTCGGCCGCTTTCGACCGCGGCTTCGTCACCTATTCGAACGCGGCCAAGACCGAGATGCTCGGCGTTGATGCGGCTCTCATCGCGGCGCACGGAGCGGTCAGCGCCGAGGTCGCCGCGTCGATGGCCGAGGGCGCCTTGGCTCGCGCTCACGCGGCGGTCGCGGTATCCGTGACCGGCGTAGCCGGGCCCGATGGCGGTACAGCCGAGAAGCCGGTCGGGTTGGTCTGGTTTGGATTGGCCTCGAACCAGCCGACCAAGACCGAATGCGTCCATTTCCAGGGGGATCGTGCCGAAATCCGGCGCCAATCGGCGGAACGAGCTCTACGCCTTCTGCTTGAAGGCTTGCGAAACCTCGGCTGATGCCGATGCGCCCGAATGAAGGCCGGGGCCGTATAGCGTCTTCGCGCGGGCCTCGAAGGCGCCGACCATGCGATGGACCAGCTCCGAGAACACGCCGCCCATGACCGCGGCGAGCGCCCGTGACTTGAATTCGAAGTCGACCTGGAACTCGACCATCGTCCCGCCCGACGAGGCTTCGACGAATCGCCAATCTCCGTGCAGATATTTGAGCGGACCGTTCATGTAGTCGAAATGAATCGTGTTCGGCTCGTCGAGCACGACCTTTGAGCTGAATTTCTCGCGGAGGATCTTCCAGCCGATGATCAGGTCGGCGAAGAGCATGTTCTCATGACGGCGTAGAATGCGCGCGCCCATGCACCAGGGCAGGAACTCCGGATAGCGATCGACTTCCGCCACAAGATCGAACAGCTGCTGCCTCGTATAAGGCAGATGGCGGCGTTCGCTATAAGCTGTCATCGCGCGACACCGGCCAGCTGTTCGGCGCGCGCCTGGCGCAACCGGGCGAAGTCCTCGCCGGCATGATAGGAGGATCGGGTCAGCGGCGAAGCCGAGACCATCGTGAAGCCCTTGGCGCGCGCCGCCGCCGCATAGGATGCGAACTCGTCGGGCGTGACGAATCGGTCGACCGGCGCGTGCTTGCGGGTCGGCTGCAGGTACTGGCCGATGGTGAGAAAATCGACGTCGGCCGCCCGGAGGTCGTCCATCACCTGGAGCACCTCCTCCCGGCTCTCACCCAGCCCCACCATGATGCCCGATTTGGTGAACATCGACGGGTCGATCTCCTTCACCCGTGACAGCAGCTGGAGCGAGGTGAAATAGCGTGCCCCTGGCCGGATCGACGCATAAAGGCGGGGCACCGTCTCGAGATTGTGGTTGAAGACGTCAGGCGGATCGCCAAGAACGATTTCAATGGCTTTCGGCTTATTTTTGAAATCCGGCGTCAATATCTCGATCGTGGTACCGGCCGCGGCGGAGCGGATCGATCGAATTGTTGCGGCAAAATGCGCGGCGCCGCCATCCGCCAGGTCGTCACGGTCGACCGAAGTTACGACCACATGCTTCAAGCCGAGCTTCGCCACCGCGTCGCCGACGCGCCTCGGCTCGTCGGAATCGAGATGGGCCGGCTTTCCGGTCGCGACGTTGCAGAAGGCGCAGGCCCGCGTGCAGACCTCTCCCAGGATCATGAAGGTAGCGTGACGCTGGGCCCAGCATTCGCCGATATTGGGGCACGCCGCCTCTTCGCACACGGTCGCCAAGCCATGGGCGCGAACGATCTGACGGGTGGCGTGATATTCAGGCGACGTCGGCGCTTTGACGCGTATCCAATCGGGCTTTCGGGCGATCGGATTATCCGCCCGATGCGCCTTTTCCGGATGCCGCACTTTCGGGGCGGAGTCGATCGCGTCCATACGGGTCAGAAGTGGAGCGCCCGCCCGTAAGCGTCAAGCACGCTCTCATGCATCATCTCGGAAAGGGTGGGATGCGGGAAGATGCTCTCGATCAGCTCGGCCTCGGTGGTCTCCAGCGTTTTTGCGACGACATAGCCCTGGATCAGTTCCGTCACCTCAGCCCCCACCATATGGGCGCCTAGAAGCTCGCCGGTCTCGGCGTCGAACACCGTCTTCACGAACCCTTCGGGCTCTCCCAGCGCGATCGCCTTGCCATTGCCGATGAAGGGGAACTTGCCGACCTTGACCTTGCGGCCGCCCTCCTTCGCCTTCGCTTCCGTCAATCCGACCGATGCCACCTGCGGCGCGCAATAGGTGCATCCGGGCACGTTGAGGATGTTCAGCGGGTGCGGATCGAGGCCGGCGATCTTCTCGATGCAGATCACGCCCTCGTGGCTCGCCTTGTGCGCCAGCCAGGGCGGTCCGACGACGTCCCCGATCGCATAGATCCCCGGCTCGTCCGTCCGGAGATAGGGATCGACCAGTATGTGTCCTTTCTCTACTCGGACCTTGGTGCCTTCGAGCCCGATATTCTCGACATTGCCTGTGATGCCGATGGCGGAGATGACCCGCTCGACATCGATGGTCGTAGGCCCGCCCTGATGCTCGATCGTGGCCTTCACGCGATCCTTGCCCTTGTCGAGCTTGGCGACCTTGGCCGAGGTCAGGATCTTCATCCCCTGCTTTTCGAACTGCTTGCGAGCGAACGCCGAGACCTCCTCGTCCTCGACCGGGAGAATGCGGTCGAGGACCTCTACCACTGTCACTTCGGCACCCATCGTGCGGTAGAAGCTGGCGAACTCGATGCCGATTGCGCCCGACCCCACGACCAGCAGCGACTTCGGGATCGACGGCGGGATCATCGCCTCCTTATAGGTCCAAACGAGCTTGCCGTCGGGCTCGAGCCCCGGCAATGAGCGAGCGCGTGCGCCGGTGGCGAGAATAATGTGCTTGGCCGTCACGTCGCCGACCGGTTTGCTGTCCTTGGCGACGGCAAGCCTGCCTTTCGCCGCAAGCTTAGCTTCTCCGTCTATGACCGTGATCTTGTTCTTTTTCATGAGGAACTTCACGCCATCGGAGAGCTGCTTCGCCACCTTGCGCGAACGCTCGACAACTCTCTTCGCGTCGTAGCTTATGTCTTTGGCGGAAAGGCCGAATTCTTCCAGACGATGAAGCGTGTGGAAGATGTCGGAGGTGCGCAGCAGCGCCTTGGTCGGAATGCAGCCCCAATTGAGGCAGATGCCGCCCAGATGCTCGCGCTCGATGATCGCCGTCTTCATGCCGAGCTGCGCCGCACGGATCGCCGCTACATAGCCGCCGGGGCCTGAGCCCACGACGGCGAGATCGAAATTCTGATCGGCCATGGTGTTGAATTATCCTTTTGCGAAATCGATGAGCGCCGCGCCCGAGAGACGTTCGGTCGTCCAGTTGCGCAAAGCGACGGCGCCGAGGCTCTCATAGAATCGGATCGCGGGCTCGTTCCAATTGAGCACGGCCCACTCCATCCGCGCGCAGCCCTCTGCGACCGCCTTGCGCGCCAGATGCTGGAAGACCGTTCGTCCCAGTCCTCGCCTTCGAAACTCCGGCCGCACGAAGACATCTTCGACATAGATCCCCGGGCGGCCGGCGAAGGTCGAAAAATTGTAGAAATAGACGCAGAATCCGGCCGGCTTGCCGTCGCACTCGATGATCAGCGCGTGGGCTTTGGGAGACTGTCCGAACAGGCTCGCGGCCAGATCAGAGGGCGTCGCTACCGCATGGGCCGAAAGCTGCTCATAATCCGCCAGCTCGCGCACGAGCTGGGCGATCAGAGCGGCATCGTCCGGTCGAGCAGCGCGGATTGTCAAATCCGCTCCAAATTGGAGATTGTCCTCTCATTGACCACATTCCCGGTATTGCGAGTGGTCTTCGGTTCGAACAGCATGATCTCGGTTTCTTGATCGGCGGACGGCATATGTTCGAGGCCGCGCGGCACGATAATGAATTCGCCCGGCAGAACGGTTTCATCGTGATCACGGAAACGCATGGTCAGCTTTCCATGCGTAACCAGGAACATCTCGTCTTCCGCATCGTGGCGATGCCAGACGAAATCGCCCGAGATCTTCACGAGCTTCACGTAGGACTCGTTCACCTCGCCTACGATCCTAGGACTCCAATGCTCTGAAAAGCCTGTGAATTTATCCGCCAGATTCACTTTGCGCAGCATAAGAGATCCTCATAGAAGCAGTCTGTAAGGATCTTCTACCAAGCCCTTGAATATGCCTAGATATTCTGCGCCCAGCGCGCCGTCCACCGCGCGGTGATCGACCGACAGCGTACAGCTCATCAGCGTTGCCACGGCGAGCTGACCGTTGCGCGCGACCGGCCGCTGCTCGCCTGCACCTACCGCGAGGATGCAGGAATGTGGCGGGTTGATCACCGCTGCGAATTCGCGAATCCCGTACATGCCGAGGTTGGAAATCGAGAACGTGCCGCCCTGATACTCTTGTGGCTTGAGTTTGCCTTCTCGCGCGCGCTCGGCAAGGTCACGCATTTCGGCAGCGATCTGGCGCAGGCTCTTGGTATCGGCCTTCCGAATGATCGGCGTGATCAGGCCGTTTGGCGTCGCGACGGCAACGGAGACATCGACCTCCTTGTAAGCGACGATCGCGTCCTCGCCCCAGGATACGTTCGCTTCCGGCTTTTTGCGGAGCGCAAGCGCGGCAGCACGGATCGCGAAGTCGTTCACCGATACCTTGCCGTCGGCATCGGCACCGGCGTTCAGCCGCTTGCGCAACTCCAGCAGCGCGTCGATCTCGCAATCAACCGTCAAGTAGAAGTGCGGGATCGTCTGCTTCGCTTCGGTGAGCCGCCGGGCGATGGTTTTGCGGAAATTCGAATTGGGCCGCAGCTCGTAGGGCATGCCGAGCAGATCGGCCATGTGCCGCGCATCCGGGCCTCTGGCGAGCGCCGGGGCCGGTGCTTGCGCAGCCGGCGCAGCTCCGCCCTTGGAGACTCCCTGTAGATCGGCCCTTACGATACGGCCATGCGGACCGCTGCCTCGGATCGCCGAAAGATCGATGCCCCCCTGCTTGGCGAGCCGCCGCGCGAGCGGGCTCGCGATGATGCGCTTACCTGGCGTAGGCGGCGCGGCATGGCCGTTCGTCGTTGCCTTGGGAGCCGCCGCCGGAGCAGCCGCTTGCGGTTTAGCCGGTGCGGCCGCGGCTTCCTTGGCCGGGGCTTTCGGCTGGGGTTTGCCGGGAGTTTCGCCTTGGACCACCAACGTCGCGATCACCGCATTGACGGCGACACCTTCCGTGCCTTCGGGCACCTTGATCTCGCCCAGCGTGCCCTCGTCGACCGCCTCGACTTCCATCGTGGCCTTATCCGTCTCGATCTCGGCGATCACGTCGCCCGGCGCGACGGCGTCTCCGGGTTTCTTCAGCCACCGGGCGAGTTTCCCCTCGGTCATCGTCGGCGACAGCGCCGGCATCAGGATGTCGGTCACCGCCGGCTACTCCCGATAGCAGACGGTTTTGGCGGCGCGGATGACATCATCCGGTTGCGGCAGCGCCAGCTTTTCGAGATTGGCCGCATAGGGCAAAGGCACGTCGGCGCCATGGACCCGGACGACCGGCGCGTCGAGGTCGTCGAACGCGTACTCCATCATCAGGGCCGCCAGCTCGGCGCCGATTCCCGCAAAAGGCCAGCCTTCTTCGACCGACACGAGGCGATTGGTCTTGCGCACGCTTCCAACGATAGTCTCGAGATCGAGTGGCCGAATGGTCCGGAGGTCGATCACCTCGGCCTCAATGCCTTCCTTTGCGAGGGCCTCGGCGGCCGCCAGCGCATGGTCGACCATGCGTGAGAAGGCTGTGATCGTGACATGGCTGCCGGCACGCAGGACCTTGGCCTTGCCGAGCGGGACCAGGAATTCCGGATCAGTCGGCACGTCGAAGCCATGGCCGTAGAGCAGCTCGTTCTCAAGGAAGATCACGGGATTAGGATCCCGGATCGCCGATTTGAGCAGGCCCTTCGCGTCGCCCGCCGAATAAGGGACGACGACTTTCACGCCCGGCACATGGGCATACCAGCTTGTATAGTCCTGCGAATGCTGGGCGGCGACCCGTGCGGCGGCACCGTTGGGACCGCGGAACACGATCGGGCAGCTCATCTGTCCGCCCGACATGTAGCGGGTCTTCGCGGCCGAATTGATAATCTGGTCCATCGCCTGCATTGCGAAGTTCCAGGTCATGAATTCGATGATGGGCTTGAGACCGCCGAAGGCGGCGCCGACGCCCAAACCGGCGAAGCCCTGTTCGGTGATCGGTGAATCGATCACCCGGTCGGCCCCGAACTCCTGAAGCAGGCCCTGGCTCACCTTGTAGGCGCCCTGATATTGCGCCACCTCCTCGCCCAGCAGGAACACGTCCGGATCGCGCCGCATCTCCTCGGCCATTGCGTCGCGGAGCGCTTCCCGGACGGTCTTCTTTTCGGTGGCCGCATAGAACCGATCCTCGTCGGAAGGCGGAGAAACCGGCTTCGGCGGCTCGGCAAGCGCGGTCGCCGGCGAGGGCGCCGCCTTCGAGCGAGCCGGCTCCTCCTTCTGCTCGGGTGGGCTCGGCGCCTGCGCAGTCGGTTTTTCGGCCGGTTTTTGCGCTGCTTGCTCCGGAGTTCCTTCCCCATTCACGAGCGCGATCGGCGTATTGACCGCGACATTCTCCGTGCCTTCAGGCACCAGAATCTTACCGATGACGCCTTCGTCGACCGCTTCGACTTCCATCGTCGCCTTATCGGTCTCGATTTCCGCGATGACGTCGCCCGGCGAAACAGCGTCGCCCTCTTTCTTGAGCCAACGCGCGAGCTTGCCCTCGGTCATCGTCGGCGAGAGCGCCGGCATCAGGATTTGCGTGCTCATCAGGCGTCCGCCAATACGTCGGTCCAAAGCTCGGAAGGCGCCGGCTCGGGCGCCGCCGTCGCGAAATCAGCCGCCTCGGCGACCCGGGCGCGAATCTCGCGATCCATGTCTTTGAGCTGATCGTCGGTGGCGATACCGGCGCCGACGATCTTGGAGCCCAGATGATCGATCGCGTCGTGCTGCTTGCGCATCTCCTCTACTTCTTCGCGGGTCCGGTACTTGGCCGGATCGGACATGGAGTGCCCGCGATAGCGGTAGGTCATCATTTCGAGAATCATCGGTCCATTGCCGCCGCGAACATAGTCGAGCGCCTTGGCGCCGGCTTCGCGCACGGCCAGCACATCCATGCCGTCCACGGCTTGGCCGGGAATCCCGTAGCCTTCGCCGCGGTCGTGCAGCTCTCCGGCGGAGGCGCGCTGCTGGCTCGTTCCCATGCCGTACTTGTTGTTCTCGATCACATAGAGGACCGGGATCTTCCAGAGCGCGGCCATGTTGAAGCTTTCATAGACCTGCCCTTGATTGACCGCGCCGTCGCCGAGATAGCAGACGCAGACATTGCCATCCTTTTTGTATTTGTGCCTGAAGCCCAGGCCGGTTCCGATCGGCACTTGCGCGCCCACGATGCCGTGGCCGCCGAAGAAATGCTTCTCCTGGCTGAACATGTGCATCGAGCCGCCCTTGCCTTTCGAATAGCCGGCGGCGCGACCCGTAAGCTCGGCCATCACGCCCTTGGGATCCATTCCGCAGGCGAGCATATGTCCGTGGCAGCGGTATGAAGCGATGATGCTGTCACCGGGATCCCCGACCGACATCATGCCGGTGACCACGGCTTCCTGGCCGATATAGAGGTGGCAGAAGCCGCCGATCAGCCCCATCCCATAGAGCTGTCCCGCCCGCTCTTCAAAGCGGCGGATCAGCAGCATGTCGCGATAGAGGCGGGTCAGAAGTTTGGGGTCGGGCTGGGCGCCCTTTTGCGGTTTCGCGCGGGCTTGGCCGGCGGGGGATTTCGCTTGACGCTTGGCGACCATGGGGATTCCGGCTACAGGCGACGGCCTGACAGAGCTAGGGCAGGAGGCGTGCGAAAGCAAGGTTTGGAATGATGACGCGAACGCCTCGTTTGGATACGTTGGCAACATTTCTTAATGGCGCCACTCGAGCACGAAGCGAGGTCGGTCATGAGCGGAAGCGCGATCACGATCAAGACCAAAGACGGGCAGTGTGACGCCCATCTTTTCCATCCTTCCGACCCCGGGAAATGGCCTGTGGTCATCTATTACATGGATGGGGTCGGCATCCGACCGGCCCTGTTCGAAATGGCCGAGCGCTTCGCTCAACATGGCTACGCGGTATTGCTGCCCAATCTCTACTACCGGCTGGGGCCTGCGCAGCACATCGACCCGGCGACCAGCCTGGCCGACCCGGTCGAGCGGGAAAAAATGATGGAGCGGTTCCAATCGCTCAACAATCGCCTCGTTGCCGAGGATACGGGCGCGTTCATCGCCTTCCTTGAAAGCGAGCCTTCAGCGGATGCGTCGCGGATCGGCTGTGTCGGCTATTGCATGGGCGGAGCCTTCGCGCTGACCGCAGCGGCCAATTTTCCCGATCGTGTGCGCGCGGCAGCAAGCATCCATGGCGCAGGGCTCGCGGTCGATCGACCGGATTCGCCGCACCTTCTGGCCGAACGGATTCGGGCAAAGATCTATATCGGCGTATCCGAAATCGATCCGTATCTCGAGCCTGGAGAAACCGAACGGCTGAAACAGGCGCTCGACGCCGCCAAGGTCGTCAACAATGTCGAGATCTATCCCGGCGTGCAGCATGGCTTCGCCGTTCCTAGCCTGCCTATTTATGACCGGGCAGCGTCCGAACAGCATTGGGTGCGCGTGCTTGCCCTTTTCGCCGACACGCTCGGCGGCCGAACGATCTAGCGATCGGGTGCCTGGCTTTTCGGTAGGTTGATGATCAGCTCGTCCGGGCGGCTGTCGTTCAGGAGCGCGCGCGTGCGTTCGTCGAGCCGATCGAGGTCGAGGCTGTCGGGACGCAGCGACGTCACCTTGAGTTGGAGCGCCTCGCGTTCGGCCTTGAGCGTGGCGTATTCGGCATCCGCGCGCGTCGCCTGAGCGCGAAGCCGCGCAAGCGCGAAAAGCCCCCGCTCGCCTTCGACCGTGTAATAGGCAAAATAACCCACCAGGGCCGCGGCAATGACGTGGCCCAGCACCTGAACGGTTCGACGACGCAGGCGGGTTCGAAGCACCATGCGCCGGAGTGAATCATAAGCGATTCAACGGGTCAAACGCTTTTCTCAAATTTTTCCGTTGAGATTCGTACGGCAAACCTCGGTGATTCAGCGGCGAATCGCGTTTCGACCCGCATAGCGAGCCGCGGTGCTCAATCCCTCCTCGATGCGGAGGAGCTGATTGTATTTAGCGAGGCGATCAGAGCGGCTGAGCGAGCCGGTCTTGATCTGACCGCAGTTGGTGGCAACGGCGAGATCGGCAATCGTCGAATCCTCGGTTTCGCCCGATCGATGGGACATCACGGCGCGATAAGCCGATTTGTGCGCCAGCTCGACCGCCTCCAGCGTCTCGGTTAGCGTGCCGATCTGGTTCACCTTGACCAAGATGGCGTTCCCGACGCCACGCGCGATTCCATCTGCCAGCCGCGCCGGATTGGTGACGAACAGGTCGTCGCCGACCAGCTGAACCTTGCCGCCCAACGCTTGGGTCAGCGTCTTCCATCCATCCCAATCATCCTCGGACATGCCGTCTTCGATCGAGACGATCGGATAGCGCGACACGAGATCCTGCCAATAACGGACCATCTCGTCCGATCCCAGCGTCTTGCCCTCGCCTTCGAGGCGATATTTGCCGTCCTTGAAGAACTCGCTCGCCGCCGCATCCAACGCGAGGACGACTTGGTCGCCAGGTGTATAGCCGGCCTTCTCGATGGCTTTCATGACGAAGGAGACCGCCTCCTCCGTCGAGGCGAGATTGGGTGCGAAACCGCCTTCGTCGCCGACGGCCGTATTGTGGCCGGCGTCATGCAGGAGCTTCCGGAGCGTGTGGAAAATCTCAGCGCCGATCCGAATGCCCTCGGCCACGCTCGTCGCACCAACCGGCATCACCATGAATTCCTGAATGTCGATCGGATTGTCGGCATGGGCGCCCCCATTGACGATATTCATCATCGGTACCGGCAGGAGCCGCGCATTCGCGCCGCCCACATAGCGATAAAGCGGCAGCTCCGCCTCGTCGGCCGCGGCCTTAGCCGTCGCAAGACTGATGCCGAGGATCGCATTCGCGCCAAGGCGGGACTTGTTGGGCGTTCCATCGAGCTCGATCATCATCCGGTCGAGCTGGACCTGATCCGAGGCTTCGGCGCCCGTTAACGCGTCCGACAGCTCGCCATTGACCGAATCGACCGCTTTTCGGACGCCCTTGCCGCCATATCGGGATTTGTCGCCGTCTCGAAGCTCAACCGCCTCGTGCGTGCCGGTCGACGCGCCCGATGGTACCGCAGCACGACCGAACGCCCCGCTCTCCAGCACTACGTCCACTTCGACGGTAGGATTGCCGCGGCTATCCAGAATCTCGCGGCCGATAATGTCGACGATGGCGGACATCGGGGTTTCCTTTGACGTGAAGCAATGGGCGCTTCACATAGCGGCTCGCGCGCGTGAACGAAACCCCGATCGATCGTCCGCACTTACCTTATGCTTGCTGCCATCTCAGCGGGGTCGACGCAGGGCCCTTCCCCTCCTGGACGGCCCTGCGCCGATGTCTTCACCCGTCTGTTGCAGACGTTAACCTATTGAGCACCATGGACCGTCGTGGTTGTGGTCGTGGTTTGCGACGGCGGCACTACCGGCGCCACATCCATGGCCGGCACGGTCGTCGTTTGTTCCGTCGTTTCCGTCCGCGTTACATGTTCGGGGCTCCCGCACGCGGCGAGCGCCAGGCTGCCGATCAGCGAGCCAACGGCGAAAGCCCCCGTAATCCAACGCTTCAACATCTGGTGGTTCTCCCGAATTGGAGTCGGGCGAAACTCGCCCTCGGCGAACCAACCACGGGGGGTGTGAAACGTTCCGAGACTATGGCGAGGCGGCAGAGGGTTCCTTGGAGGCGTCGATCATCCTCACGATATCGAGATAGGCATTCTCGATGCGCCGGATACGGAAACCTGCCCTCCTGACATTCCCGACCGTGTCCCGGTTGAGATCCGGCCCAGCCCGGCGCGTCAGCGGGGTCATCAAATCCTGCATGATGCCGAGCGGACCGATATGGCTACGCACATGCTCGAACATCAGGATACGGCCGCCCGGCTTTAGCACCCGATGGAGCTCGCGCAAGCCCGTCACGGGCTTCGGCACCGAGCAGAAGGTGCAAATCGTGGCGATGGTGTCGAAAGTATCGTCGGGATAGTCGAGCGCGGTCACATCCATCTCGCGCAGCTCGATCTCGCCCGCGTAGGTGCCGAGCTTCAGCTTGGCGCGCTCCAGCATCTTGGGGCTGATGTCGATGGCGACGATCTCGTGGCCGGGCGGGAAGAACTTGAAGTCGTTGCCGGTCCCCGCCGCAACGAACAGCGTCTTTCCTCGGATGCCGGCGAAGAAACGTCGCTTGGTCTCGCCGAAGCGGCGTTCATCCCCACGAGCGAGCAAATCGAAGGATTTCGCCGCGGCATCCCATTTGTCGCGGGTGGCGATGTCGGTCATTACTCCGGCTCCTCGATGATACTGGCTTTGAGCGCCCGGTCGTAAAGGCTGAGGGCCAGGACGACGAGAATTCCGAACGCTGCGCCCACCAGCGCCGAGGAGGTCCATTCGGTCGAGCCCGCGCCCATCGAATCTCGCATGCCGAAGGCCATGCCGCCATACATGCCAATAAGCGAGGCCGGCATCATTGTCTGGAACATGCCGAGCAGCGGGGCCAGGAGAAATCCCAGAACCAGGTGCAGGACCATTCCGATCGCCATGCCAATCAGCATCGCGACAACCATGTCCATGCCGGGATAAACAGCCGCGTGGATCGCAAGCGCGGTTCCCGCGCCGACGATCGCCCCCGCCACATAGTCTCCCACTGCGAACCACATGCGGCGAGATTACCGCAAACGGACGCTTTTTCTAGCCTGTCGGGCGAGCCTTCAGCAGATCGACAAGCGGGTTCGGCGCAGGCGGCGCGATCCGTCGCAGGGTGTTGGTGTCCCGGTGATCGAACGGCGGCGCGGCGCCCTTGAGCGCCAGATCCGTTCGCGTGACATAGGTCCAGCTGTCGTCATCGTGGAAGGTAATGTCGATCCGATAATAGTCGGTGCGAAAGGCTTCCTCGAGAAAAGTGGTCGAACAAATGCCGAAGCGCGAGTCGCCGCGTCTTGCCTCCACCGAAATGGATTTGTCGTCCGGCGCGGCCGTTCCGCCCGCCAGCACCACTTGGCCGCGCGGAATTGCGATCGTCTGCATGATCAGCCCGGTGGCCGGTTCCCACAGCCAATAGCCGACCTGATCGTGGAAGGTGATGGCTTCCTCCGGCGTGTTGATATGGATGTGGTAGCGCAGGCCGTAGAGAAGTTGGGGACCATTGGTTTGCGCGTCGATCGGATCCATTCGGATATGTTCGCGGTAGACGCGCCGTTCAGGGCCCGCCGCCTTGGGGTTGATGTCGACGCCCTGATCCGACTGCCACACACCGGCCAGTCGACGCAGCGGGCCGAGATTAGCGAGGGTATCCGGCGAGAATTCTGGTTCGGTGAAGATATCGTCGGGGATCTTCGGCATGACTTCCTCTAGGGCGGGACCTGCCGAGAGTGCACGCGAAACCGAAAGGCGGCTAGACCAGACGGCTTTGATGCAGAGCGGCCTCGACGAAGGACGCGAAGAGCGGGTGCGGATCGAAAGGTTTCGATTTCAGCTCCGGATGGAACTGCACCCCGACGAACCACGGGTGGTCTGGGATCTCGACGATCTCCGGCAATTCTCCATCCGGGGAAAGGCCGGAGAAGCGGAGGCCCGCATCCTCGAGCGCCGATCGATAATTGATATTCACCTCGTAACGGTGACGATGCCGCTCGGAGATTTCCTCCCGGCCGTAAATGGCCTTTGCGCGGGTGTCGTCGAGCAGCCGGCAGGGATAGGCGCCGAGCCGCATCGTACCGCCGAGGTCGCCATTGACCTCCCGTCTCTCGAGCATATTGCCGCGAGTCCATTCCGTCATCAGTCCGACCACGGGATGGTCGCAGGGGCCGAACTCGGTCGACCCCGCGCCTTTGAGCCCCGCCAGATGACGTGCCGCCTCGATCACGGCCATCTGCATGCCGAAGCAGATGCCGAGATAGGGCACCGAGCGCTCGCGCGCGAATTGGGCGGCGCGGATCATGCCTTCCGTCCCGCGGTTGCCGAAGCCGCCCGGGACGAGAATAGCGTGGGCATTCTCCAGATGATGGATCACGTCCGCCGGATAATCGGGCCGTTCGAAAAGCTCGCTGTCCAGCCACTGGACGTTGACCCTGACATTATTGGCGATGCCGCCATGGGTCAGCGCCTCGCCCAACGACTTGTAGCTATCGAGCAGAGAGACGTACTTGCCGACAATCGCGACGGTCACTTCACCCTCGGGTTGCCGCACCCGATCGACCACGCCGCGCCAGGGCGCGAGATCCGGCGCCCGGGCTTCGATTCCGAAATAGGCCAGCACCTGATCGTCGAAGCCCTGCTCATGATAGGAGATGGGCACCTGATAAATCGTCTCGACATCGAGCGCCGCGATCACCCGTTCGGGCGGAATGTTGCAGAAAAGCGCGATCTTGCGGCGCTGATCGGGCGGTATTGGCTGATCCGACCGGCACAGCAGCATGGAAGGCTGAATCCCGACCGACAGCAGCTCCTTGACCGAATGCTGCGTGGGCTTGGTTTTGAGCTCGCCCGCGGCCGGCAGATAGGGCACGAGCGTCACATGGATGAAGAGCGCTCGCGTCATGCTGACTTCGTTGCCGAACTGCCGGATGGCTTCGAGGAAAGGCAGACTCTCGATGTCGCCTACCGTGCCGCCGATCTCGCAGAGCACGAAATCCGCGTCGCCGAGATCGGCCCGTATGAAGGCTTTGATCTCGTCGGTGACATGCGGAATGACCTGGACCGTGGCGCCGAGATAATCGCCTCGCCGTTCCTTGGTCAGGATGTCGGAATAGATCCGGCCGGTCGTGATGTTGTCGGTTCGGCGCGCCGAAACGCCCGTGAAACGCTCATAATGGCCGAGATCGAGGTCGGTCTCGGCGCCGTCGTCAGTGACGAAGACCTCGCCGTGCTGGGTCGGGCTCATCGTGCCCGGATCGACGTTGAGATAAGGGTCAAGCTTTCTGAGCCTGACCTTGAATCCGCGAGCCTGGAGCAACGATCCGAGCGCCGCGGAAGCCAATCCTTTGCCGAGCGAGGAGACGACACCGCCTGTGATGAAGATGAAGCGCGTCATGTGCAGCCCCGCCTTCCTTTCAGCGACTCGACCGGTGTCTCTTGAAGTGTAGCCCCCCGCCCCGCCTCCGTCACTGTGCGCCGGGCGCCGAAGCGCCGTTCTGATTGGCGGGCGGCGCCGGCTGGGGCGCGGCCGGCGTCGGCGTCGGAAGCTGGCTGGTCGGAGCGGGCGCGGACTGACCGGCTGGCGCCTGCGCCGGCTGATCGAGGATCGAGTGGGCTTGTTGCCGCGGACCCGAGATCAGAACGAGAGCGAGGCAGGTGGCCATAAACAGAAAGGCCAGGATGCTGGTCACCCTGGTGAGCAGGTTCGCGGTTCCGCGCACGCTCATGAAGGAGCCCATGCCGCCGGAAGAGCCGATCCCGAGGCCGCCCCCTTCAGAGCGTTGCAGCAGGACGACTCCGATCAGGCCAATGGCCAGAAAAACTTGAAAGACGCGAAGAACCGTTTCCATGAAGCATCCGGTCGAAAGATCGCGGGGTTGTAGCGGTTTGCCCCTACGATTGCCAATACCCCCTTAAATAGGAGCGGAATCGGCGATCGCCATGAAATCGGCGGCATCGAGGCTAGCCCCGCCGACCAGCGCCCCGTCGACATTCTCCAGAACCAGGATCTCCCGCGAATTCGACGGTTTGACCGAGCCGCCATACAAGATCAGCGCATGGTCCGGCGCCTTGGTCTTCTTGGCCAGCGCGGTACGCACCATCCGGTGTATGGCGGCTATGTCATCCAATGTCGGGGTCTTGCCCGTGCCGATCGCCCAGACCGGCTCATAGGCGATGATCAGCCGATGGGGCTCCATCCCGTCGGGGACCGATCCCATGATCTGTGCCCTGACGATCTTCTCGGCCTGGCCGGATTCCCGTTCCGGCCAGGTCTCGCCGACGCAGATAATCGGGTCGAGTCCAGCCTTGAGCGCGGCTTCAGCCTTCGCGCGGACGACGGCGTCGGTGTCATGATGCTGGTGGCTGTGCGGCCGCCGCTCGGAATGTCCAACGATGACATGGCTGCAGCCCAAATCGCGCAGCATCAGGCTGGAGATGTCGCCGGTGAAAGCGCCCTTGGGCTCGGCGTGACAGTCCTGGCCGCCGATCTTGCTCCCGAGGTCGGCGAGCGGTTCAGCCATCAGCGATATGAGCGTGAAGGGTGGACAGACGAGTAATTGGCGTCCCGGGCGCTGCACCGGCTTGAGGCTTCCGAGCTTCCCCAGGAAACTCGCGGCCTCGGCGCGCGTGCCGTTCATTTTCCAGTTGCCGGCGATCAGCTTGGTACGCGTGCCCATCAGTATCTTTTCCCGAGGTCGGAACGTCGACAACGCACCGATTCGCGCGACCTCGGCGTCAGGCCGCGTGCCGGCTCATCTCGCGGGTTAAGAGGGTTGAGCCGAGCGGCTAACCCTTCCGGACCCTGCCCCTCAACGTCTGCAGGCTGGAAAACGCCGTGGCGCTGATCAGAGGCCCGACGACGAAGCTCAGCACCGGCAGGCGACCGAACCAGAGGAGGCTAACCAAGCCCGCGCCGACGATAACCATACCGCCCGCGATGGCGAGATAGAGGTGCAGAATCGATATCCGAGAGTCGATCATGACCCTATCATGGCACCGAGACGCGATCGTGCCTAGCGGCCTTTGGCCTCGGGTTGCCCGGCCGAAGGCCAGCCCTTAAAATAATGAAACCGCCTTTTCGGGGACCGCGCGCCCTGTTTCGGCCCATGTCCAAGTCGGTCCCATGATTCAGATTTTTCGCCAGCTTATCAATTCTCTGATCGGTCGCCTGCTGTTCGGAGTGCTCGTCCTCACCTTCGCGCTGCTGGGGGTAGGCTTCGGCTTCCGCGACCTCGTCATCCGGGGCCTTCAGTCAAACGACGCCGCTACCGTGGGCTCGACGACGATCTCGCTTCAGCAGCTCGATCGCGACTATCGACGCGATATGTCGATCCTCCAGCGGAGAGTCGGGTTGGGATTCGCGCCGACGGTTGCCCAGAAGCAGGAAGTGGCGCGCCAAGCTCTGGACCGGTTGGTCTCGGAGACTCTTTACGCGAGAGCCGCCAAGGACCATGGAATTCGGATCGGCGACGATCTGTTGCGGCGCGCCATCGAGGAGGAGCCGGCCTTTGCCGGCGAGGACAAGCGCTTCGACCGGGCGCGCTTCGCCATGCAGCTCTCCAACATGGGAATGGGCGAGGCGGAGTTCACATCACAGCTCCGCCGCGATCTCGCCGGTCAGACGCTGATCGCTCCCGTGGTGCGGACTGCGGTGGCGCCCAGGGCGCTCGTCGAGGACCTCTATCGCTATCGCAACGAACAACGCGCCGCGCAGACCGTCTTCCTTCCGGATTCGGCGGTCGCGGGCATCCCTGCGCCGACCGATGCCGATTTACAGGCCTATTATCAAAAGCATCTGATCGATTTCACGCTTCCCGAGTACCGGACCTTCACCGTGCTTGCCTTGTCGCCCGATCTATTCGCCGGCGAGATCACGCCCACCGAGGACGAACTTCAGGCCGCCTACGAGTCTCGCAAGGCGGATTTCGTCGTTCCGGAGCAGCGCAAGATCGACCAGGTCGTCGTGGGCGACAAGGCGACCGCCGACGCGATCGTCAAGGCGACCGCCGACGGTAAGACAACGCTCGCCGACGCAGCCAAGTCCGCGACCGGCGGGAAGATCCAGCCGGTAACGCTCGATTTCGCACCCAAGGACCAGTTTCCCCAGGCGTTGCGCGATCCGGTCTTTGCCGCAGCCAAAGGCGCGGTCACGGGGCCGGTGGAGTCGCCGTTGGGTTGGCACGTTGTGCGCGTCGTCGACGTAAAGCCGGGGCATGCCGTCTCGTTTGAAGAGGCGAAGCCGAAGCTCATCGCTCAACTGAAGCATGACGGGGCTATCGACCGGCTCTCCGGACAGATCGACAAGCTGGGCGACAAGCTCCAAGGCGGCACGCCGATGGACCAGGTGGCCGCGAGCGTTAACGCCACGCCGCTGAAGGTCGGACCGGTCGACGCCAAGGGAAACCCGCCTCCGGGGCAAGCCGCGGATCCCAAGCGTCCCCAGCCGGATCCAGCTTGGCTGAAAACCGCATTCCAGCTCGCTTCCGGCGAGACCAGCAGCTTCGAGGACGCTAAGGATGGCGGCTATTTCGCGGTACGCCTGGATTCAATCACGCCGCCGACTCCCCGACCCTTAGCCGAGGTGCGTGCCGATGTAGCCGCCGGCTGGACCGCCGAGCAACAAGCGAAGGCGAATGCTAAACGCGCGGAGGAGCTCGCGGCCAAGGCCAAATCTGGCACGCCCATGACCGAGATCGCGGCTGAAGCGAAGACAAAAATGGAAACCACACCGGCGGTAACGCGTGAATCCGCGTCCTCGCAACAGGACGAGAAGACGCTCCCGCCGGCTTTGATCGATGCGTTGTTCACGCTCGGAAAGATCGGTGACGTAACGACGGTGGCGCTGCCCGGCGGGCAGATGGTCGCGCGGCTGATCGAGGTGCATGCTGCCGATCCGCATGCCCCAGGCGTCGACATGGCTCCGCTCGCGCGGGAGCTCGATCGCGGGCTGGAGAACGATCAGCTCGACGAGTTCCGCAAGGCTTTAGCCAGCGAATACAAAATCAAGACCAACGACCGAGCCATCGAGATGGTCGCCGGACAATGACCGCGCTCGCTCAAGCCTACGAAGGCGATTCCGACGACTTCGCCGCGCATTACGCGGCTGGGCGGCCCCAGCTCGTCTGGAAACGCGTGGTCACCGACCTGGAAACACCCGTCTCCGCCATGCTGAAGCTTGGCAGAGGCCGCCCCTATTCCTTTCTTCTGGAGTCCGTCGAGGGCGGCAATACGCTCGGCCGCTATTCGGTGATCGGGCTGGCCCCCGATCTCGTCTGGCGCTGCAAGGACGGCCGAGCCGAGATCAATCGCGATGCCGCCGCCAGTCCGCCCGGGCCGTTCGAGCCGATCGCTGCCTCGGCGATCGACTCGCTGCGTGCGCTTCTCGCCGAAAGCCGGATCGATCCGCAGCCTGGCCTACCGCCGATGGCGAGTGGCCTGTTCGGTTATCTCGGATATGACATGGTGAAGCTGGTCGAGCGTCTTCCCTCGGCCAATCCGGATAACCTCGGCGTTCCCGACGCAGTGCTTGTGCGGCCGAGCCTGGTGCTGGTCTTCGACGCGATCGCGCGCGATGTGCGAATCATCACACCAGTCTGGCCGCGCGTCGGCGTGTCGGCTGCGAAAGCCGAGGCCGAGGCGCATGAGCGGCTCGACGCCGTGGTCGCACGATTGTCGAGGTCGCTGCCGGCGACGCCGGCTTTTGCGCCAGCCGCGCCGAATACGGGTCGCGCCCAGCCGGCCTCGAACACGGGCAAAGCCGAATATTGCGACATCGTCGAGCGGGTAAAGGAGTATATCCGGGCCGGCGACGTCTATCAGGTCGTGCCCTCGCACAGGATGAGCGTCCCCTTCTCCCAGTCTCCGCTGGCCTTCTATCGCGCGCTCAGGCGGCTCAACCCTTCCCCGTTCCTCTTCATTCTGGATTTCGACGGCTTCTCAGTGGTCGGCTCGAGCCCCGAGATCCTGGTCCGTGTTCGCGATGGCATGGTTACCATTCGCCCGATCGCCGGCACGCGGCGCCGCGGCGAGACGCCGGAGGAGGATGAGGCGCTCGCGGCCGAGCTGCTCGCGGACCCCAAGGAGCTGTCGGAGCATTTGATGCTGCTCGATCTCGGCCGCAACGATGTCGGTCGGGTCGCCGAGATCGGCTCGGTCCAGGTGACCGAAAAGATGGTGATTGAACGCTATTCGCACGTGATGCACATCGTCTCGAATGTTACCGGCAAGCTCAGGCCTGGCCTCGATGCGGTCGACGCGCTGTTCGCCGGCTTTCCTGCCGGCACGGTGAGCGGGGCGCCCAAGATCCGCGCGATGGAAGTTATCGACGAGATGGAGGTCTCGCGTCGCGGCGTCTATGGCGGGGCGGTCGGTTATTTCGGCTCCGACGGCACGCTCGATACGTGCATCGCGCTGCGCACGGCCGTGCTGAAGGATGACGTGCTGCACGTCCAGGCCGGCGGTGGCGTCGTGGCGGACAGCGATCCCGAGGCAGAATATCAGGAGACGGTCAACAAGGCCGCGGCGCTTTTCAGGGCCGCGGAGCAAGCGCAATCATTTGCCGATCAAGAGGCCGAGGGTAACTGAGCCATGCTGCTGCTGATCGATAATTACGACAGCTTCACCTACAATCTGGTCCAGTTCCTGGGCGATCTCGGCGCGGAGACGCAAGTGGTCCGCAACGATGCGATGAGCGCGGAGGATGCGCTGAAGCTCGGCGCGGAGGGGGTTATCCTATCCCCCGGCCCCTGCGCGCCCGACCAGGCCGGCATCTGCCTCGAGCTGATCCGACTCAGCGCGCAGCGGCGCGTGCCGCTTCTCGGCGTCTGCCTGGGCCATCAGGCGATCGGCCAGGCTTTCGGCGGCAAGGTCGTGCGCGCCCCCGCCCCCATCCACGGGAAGGTCAGCGCTGTCGAGCATGACGGCACTGGCGTCTTCGCCGGCCTCCCCTCGCCCTTCAACGCGACTCGCTATCACTCGCTCGTGGTCGAAGCAGCCACCCTTCCGGCCGCTTTGCGCGTCAACGCCCGAACCATGGACGGGCTGATCATGGGCTTGGCGCATGTCGAGCTGCCGATCCACGGAGTCCAGTTCCATCCCGAGAGCATCGCGTCGGAGCATGGGCACGATCTGCTTCGTCGCTTCCTCGACCTGGCGCATACCAAATTGGCCGCATGAACGAGGGATCAGCGGCGCTCCGGCCGATGCTGGCGCGCCTCGCAACCGGGGCGCCGCTTTCCGAGAGCGAAGCCGACAGCGTGTTCGAATCGATCGTCGCCGGTACCGCGAGCCCGGCACAGATCGGCGCGATCCTGGCCGCTATGGCGACGCGCGGCGAGACGGTGGACGAGCTGACAGCCGCTGTCCGCGTGATGCGTCGTCACGCCATCGCCGTGCGGGCGCCGCCGGATGCGATCGATTGCTGCGGAACGGGCGGTGACGGGCGCGGAACGCTCAACATTTCGACCGCAGTCGCCTTCGTCGTGGCCGCTTGCGGAGTCACAGTGGCGAAACATGGAAATCGGGCTGCCTCCTCCCGATCGGGTACGGCCGACGTGCTGGGCGCGCTGGGCGTCGAGAATGAAGCAACGCCCGAAGGCGCGCAGGCGATGCTCGATCGCTACAAGCTCGGTTTCCTGTTCGCGCCGTCGCACCATCCGGCGATGCGCGCGGTCGGACCGATCCGCAGCGAGCTCGGCTTTCGGACCATATTCAACCTCGCGGGCCCGTTGGCGAACCCAGCCAACACGCGGCGCCAGCTGGTGGGCGTCTATCACACGAGCTGGATCGAGCCAGTGGCCGAGGCGCTGCGACGGCTGGGATCCGTATCAGCCTGGGTCGTGCAGGGAAGCGACGGGTTGGACGAGCTGACCATCTCGGGTCCCAGCGAGGTGGCGATCGTCGCCGCCGGCGGCGTCGAGCGCCGCAGGATCGTCCCCGAGGATGCAGGGCTGGCCCGCTCGCCGCTTTCGGCGATCCAAGGCGCGGATCCGGCTTTCAACGCGGCCGCCCTGGTCCGATTGCTGGAAGGCGAGATCGGGGCCTATCGCGACATTGTGCTTCTGAACGCGGCAGCGGCGCTCATCGTTGCCGGCCGAACCCATGATCTTGCCGCCGGCGTCGCGCTTGCTGCGGCTGCGATCGATGACGGACGCGCCCGCGCATTGCTGGCGCGGATGGCCGAAAAGTCCTGATGAGCGACGCGCTCGCTCCGATCCTTGCCGCGAAGCGAGAGCATGTCGCGCGTCGCAAGACCATCCTCCCTTGGGCCGAATTGGAGCGGCGTGCCTCCGCCGAAGCGAAACCGCGCGAATTCAGGGGTGCTCTTGAAGCCTGCGCGGCTGAGGGCCGGTTCGCGCTCATCGCAGAGATGAAGCGCCGCTCGCCCAGCGGCGGCGAGATCCGGCCGGGCTTCGATCCAGCCGATGTAGCGCGCGCTTATCAGGCCGGCGGAGCGGTCTGCCTCTCGGTTCTGACCGACGAGCCGTATTTCGGCGGCCTGGACGAGGATCTCGCCAAAGCCCGCAGCGCAGTCCCGCTGCCGGCGCTTCGCAAGGACTTCATGATCGATCCGTACCAGATCGCCGAATCGCGCGCGCTGGGGGCCGACTGCGTCCTGTTGATCGTGGCTGCCCTGTCCGATCAGGCGATCGCGGAGCTCGCGGCGGAGGCCGTCCGTTTCGGCATGGACGCGCTGGTCGAAGTGCACAATGAAGCCGAGCTCGAACGAGCCTTGGTGCTCGATGCAACGCTCATCGGCGTCAACAATCGCGATCTCAAGACGCTGAAGACCGATCTCGCCACCTTCGAGCGGCTGGCGCCGCGTGTTCCGCCGGATCGAATGCTCGTCGCGGAGAGTGGATTGCGGACCTATGCCGACCTCCGGCGTATGGCCGACTCGGGTGCGGTCGGCTTTCTCATTGGCGAGAGTCTCTTGCGGCAACCCGATCTCACCGCAGCGACACGGAGCCTCTTGGAACCCTAGGCCCGGCGACGATTTAGGAACCCGCTTGACGCCTCTTGCGAACTAAAATAGAACAATCACGATTTGTTCTGCGATTCGCGCGAGGTAACGCCCAATGTTGACACGGAAACAACACGAGCTCCTGCTGCTGATCCATGAGCGGCTGCAGGCGGAGGGCATTCCACCGTCCTTCGACGAGATGAAGGACGCGCTTGGCCTCAAATCGAAATCCGGCGTGCATCGGCTGGTGACGGCCTTGGAGGAGCGTGGCTTCATCCGCCGCCTTCGTCATCGCGCACGGGCGCTCGAGGTGATCCGCCTACCGGAGGTCCAGGGCGGCGGCAGGCAGCCTGGCGGATTTCGGCCGCAGATCATTCGCGGCGACTTCTCCCCGCTCCAGGGGCGGCCTGTCGAGGCGACGATGGACCGCGACGCGTTTGACCAGCTTCCGCTTTACGGGAAAATCGCAGCGGGTACCCCGATCGAAGCGCTGCGCGACCACGGCAATTATGTGGAGGTCCCGCGCAGCCTTCTCGGTACCGGTGAATATTACGCACTGAAGGTGAGCGGTGACTCGATGGTTGATGCGGGCATCCTCGATGAGGACACCGTCATCATCCGTCGCGACGAGACGGCGGAAAACGGCGCGATTGTCGTCGCCCTGGTCGACAATCAGGAAGTCACGTTGAAGCGCCTGCGCCGCAAGGGCAACACGATCGCACTCGAGCCCGCGAACCAGTCCCACAAAACGCAGATTTACGGCGCCGATCGCATCAAGGTGCAGGGACGCCTGGTTGGACTGATCCGGAAATATTGAGCGCGGGCCGTCTGATCTCGCCGAACGGATCGGGCCGCAGCATGCGAACGCCGAGAATGGCGGGCGCGATCAGCCACGGAAGGTTGAAGGGCAGATAAATGGCCGGATGAGGCGGCGGCGTCGGTCCCATGAAGGTGACGTCAAAATAGATCAGCATGTTGGCGACCGCGGCGCCGGAATAGATCAGCGATAGCGGCCGAACCCAATCGCGGGCGCGCAGCAGCCCGTAAATGACGAAGACCAGGATCGGCGATTGTATGAAGCCGTCGAACAGCCCATTGGCGAGAAGGCTGGTGGGCGGCTGCAAATGCGCCGGCTCCTGGGTCACCGCCCAATCGTAAAGCGCGCGCAGCGGTGGCCACGGGCTGTCGGGGGCGACGGGAAATCCGAGCCCCTCGGGCAGGCTGTCCAAAACGCCATAGAGAATCGACAGGACAAAGAACGCGCTCAGCCCCAGATCGAGCGGTCGTGTGTTGACGATAATGCGCGGTCTCACTGCTTCCCTATTTTTTGGTTTTGAGCAGTTGCGGGCGATTTAGCCGGCCGTCAGGCCGCCATCAGCGATCAGCGTGTGGCCCAGAACGAAGGATGAGGCCTTCGAGCACAGGAAGAGCGCCGCGGTCGCCATCTCGGATGGATCGGCGATCCGGCCGATCGGGTGAGCGTCCGCCATGCGCGCAATGAAGGCCGGGTCACCGCCATGATTGTCGACGGTGATCTGCGTCTCGACGCCGCCGGGGCAGAGCGCGTTGATGCGGATTCCCTTGCGCGCATATTGCAGCGAGGCGGCTTTCGTCATGCCGACCACGCCGTGCTTGCTCGCGGTGTAGGATGGCTTGTTGGCGACGGCGGTGACGCCGGCGATCGAGGCGACGTTGACGATCGTGCCGCCGCCCTGTTTCAGCATCTGGGCGATCTCATGCTTCATGCACAGGAAGACGCCCTTGAGATTGATCGATTGGATGCGATCGAACACCCCCTCGTCCCAATCGGCCGTGGGGGTCAGCTCGGGATCGATCCCGGCATTATTGATCGCGTAATCGAGCCGGCCGAATGTCGCGACGGTGCGCTCGACCATATTGGCGACTGAGGCCGTGTTGGAAACGTCGGTCTGAACGAAGATCGCTTCGGCCCCGTTGGTCGAGATGCCCTGGGCGGCGGCTTCACCGAGTTTGGTCGAAATCTCGGCGATCACCAGCTTTGCGCCGGCCTCCGCAAAAGCCTTGGCGGTCGCAAGCCCGATGCCGCCGCCAGAGCCCGTGACCAGCGCAACCTTCCCCGAGAACTCGCCCATGATACGCCTCCGATGATCCGATTGGCTCCTTTGTAGAACCCCCTCGCCTCACCGTCGAGCGGGCTCCGTCCAGGGGCGCTCTCCCGTGGTCTCCCGAACCGTCTCGACATGCGGTCCGTCATTGTCGAAGCGCACTGAGATCGCGCCGTCGCGTGCCAAGTCGGTCGGATCGACGACCAAGGGTGCGTGGCAATCCGGATGGGCGGCGATCTGGGCGATCACGACGTCGCTTCCGGCACAAGCCGCGGCGACATCCTCGGCTTTGGACACGATGGCCCCCTTGCGTCCGGCGACGGTGAAGCGGCAGAGGCCGTCGCCGCAGCCGGCGGCCTGAGGCGTATCGCCGAGCGCGGCCGGTGGGTTATCCTCGATCTCGCCTTCCCCAGCTCGCCGCACCCAGACGGACTGGGTGAATTTGTCGTGCAAGCGGTTGGATAGCGCGATGCCGCCGGAATCCAGTCGTATCGCGACGAGCTTTCCATCCTGCGAGATCAGGAGATCGGGCGGACGTGCGGTGAACGTCAGCAATACGCCGGCGGCGAAGGGCGCCACGCCGAGCCAGCGCCAGCGGCGCGTCCAAAGCAGAAACCAGAGCCCGCCGATCACGATCAGGGCCAGGGCTCGATCCGGCATCGCTTGGAAATGGCCGGCGGCGCCCGGGAATCCCGAGAACAGCTTCGCCGTCGCGAGCATCGCATGGATGCCCCACCCCATCGGCTTCAGCGCCAAGGCTTCCAGCCCGAAGGGCATCAGAAAATAACTCGCGATGCCCCAAGGCATGATCCAGAGATCGTGGATCGGGACCGCGATCAGATTGGCGCCGAGCCCATAAAAGGCGCTCTGCTGGAAATGATAGATCGCGAAAACCGCGCTCGCGGCGCTCGCTACGACCGACATGACGGCGATGCCGCCGAGATAGGTGACGATGCGCCGAAGCGCGCCGGTCTCCCTCGGCATCGATCCATGCCACCGCCACCGCTCGTAAAGCACCACAAGCGCAACGATCGCCGCATAGGACATCTGGAAGCTTGGCCCCATCAGAGCTTCCGGCTCGAAAGCGACGAGCAGGGTTGCGGAGATGGCGACCAGCCGGAGCGTCAGCGCGCTTCGATCGAGCATGATTGCCAGCATGATGAAGCTGGTCGTGATCATCGATCGCTCGGCGGACACCGGCGCGCCGACGAATTCGGTATAGGCGATGGCGCCAAGGAGGCCGCCGGCCGCGGCGAGCTTCTTGATCGGAAGACGGAGCGCGATCCAGGGAATCGCTGCCAGGCCGAGCCTGAGCGTGAAATAGATAAGCCCGGCGGCGATTGTGATGTTCATGCCGGATATGGCGAGCAGATGGGCGAGGCCAGCGTCCCGCATCTGGTTGTTGACCGTGTCTGGAATCGGGCCGCGCTCGCCGACCAGCAGAGCCAGCGCAATGGCGCGCTCGGGGCCGTCGCCCGGCGCGGCGAGCACTGCCGAAATGCGCTCGGCCGCAATCTGGCGCAACCGCCCGAGCAACGGGGCGCCGGCATCGTCGGCGCTAGGCCGTTCCGTGAAACGCCGCACGGCATAGCCGACAGCACCGATCCGCTCATAGAACAGGTCGCGGCGGAAATCGTGCGCGTCCGGCGCTGCCGGCGTCGGCGGCGCATAGAGCTTGGCGCGCAGCGAAAGTCGCTCGCCGAGCCGCGGGACGTCGGACCGCGGCGTGAGCCTCACCCGCACCTGCTCCGGTGTTGCACTGCGAGACAGCCCTCCGACAGAGACATCCGCCAGCAGCACCCGTGCGCTCTTCTCCAGAAGCTCGACCTCAGCCACCCGGCCGCTGACGATCACCGGCCCGACCGGCTTGTCGACGATCGGCGCGAAGACAATGGCCGTCCTGACTTCCGCGGCCAGAAACCCGCCCGCCACCATCGCGAGTGCCGCCGCGAGGCGCGCAAGCGGCGGCCGGTGCCGCAGCATGAGCCCGAGCGCGGAGATCAGCCCGAACAGCAGAACCCCGGTCGAAAGTCGCGGCTCGACCGGCAGCGAGAAATAAAGAGCAACGCCGAGCCCTATAAGGACCGGCGTCCAGATGAGCCAGCGGTCTCGTTCTTGCTCGAACAATCCGCCGAGCCCGCCCCACAGACGGGCAAGCCGCGATTCGGCGCGTTCCCGTAGATGCCCGAGAGTCGTTGCTGTGGGCTGAGCCATTACAGCTCAAGCTTAGACAATTTGAAATTGTACAGATAGCCGAAATCAGCCGGACGATGGGTGTTCCAAACCGCTAATCTAATATCCTGAGCGACAGGGCTTTTAACGGATACTCCAATCAATTTGATCGATCTTTGGCTAAAAGCTGGGTCAAAATGTAAAATCTCGCTCGTGAGATCGAACCGCTCCTGAAGCCGCTCGGACGTCGTTACATCGGCCGGTTCACATTCGATCTGAAATCGCCCGAGTCGCTCCGAGGAAATTCAATGGGATACACGACGATCTTGCGTTTCACGTGAATTGTTGATCTAGCGCCCTCCCGAGTCGCTTCAGAGTAAGGCCGTCGCTACGACAATTTCAGATTGTGCAGATAGTCGAAATCGGCCTGCACGGACTGAAGCGAGGATTGGGGGTAAGGCGGCTCCTGTTCGACATAGGCCGCCGCGATCTTGGCCTTGCCGGCGGCGGCGAAGAGGCGCGGCCAATCGATGATGCCGGTGCCGAGGTCGGCGCCTTTCATTTTTAGCTCAGTATTGGGCGGTGCCTGCTTCAAGTCCTTGACGTGGAGCATCACGTAGCGGTCGGAATAGCGCGTCAGGTAATCGGCCGGGTCTCGGCCGGCGCTTACCATCCAGCCGCAATCCAGCTCCAGCTTGACGAGCGCCGGGTCGGTCCGGGCGAGCAGCGTGTCATAGCCGGTCGCGTCTCCGAATTTGCGGAATTCGAGATTGTGATTGTGATAGGCGAACTGGAGCCCGGCCTTCTTGATCTGCTCGCCGACCCTGTTGAAGAAATCGGCATTGGCCTTCCAGTCGTCGAGCGTGAAGTTGCGGACGATATCCATCACGTACCCCGCCGCATTATTCAATGTCGCCGGCGCACTCCGGCGCAGCGCCAAAGGAAAGGCGCATACGAGGAAGTTGAGCCCCGCTTCATGCGCCTGGTCGATCGTTTCCTGCAGGCCGCCCTGAAGCTCGGCGCCGTTGATATGCGCGCTCTTCCAGTCGAGTCCGAGCGATTCGAAGATCATTCTAAGGTCGCGGGCGGAGCGGCCGCCGAGGGCAAGACCGGTCTCCACCGCCCGATAGCCGATCGCCGCCACCTTGCGGAGCGTTCCATCGAAATCGCGCTGGATCGCATCCTGCACCGTATAGAGCTGGAGGCCGATCGGAAGACCCAGCGGGTCGGCCCGCGCGAAGGACATCGTTCCGGCGCCGAGCGCCATCGCGGCGCCCCCGGTAATGAACTTTCGCCTCCGCAAACCGATCATGAGTTCCTCCCCACGGCTTTTGGTTCGAGCGATGCCACGATCATTGGGCGACGCCTTACCCAAGAATACAGCACAATCGCGGTCAGGAGAGCGGCGCCGCCGTCGACCGCCAGCATCCCTCTGGGTCCGAAGAAGGCATAGCCCTGCCCGTCCGCCCAGGTCATGTAGGAGACGGGCAGGTTCGCGGCCGAATTAAGGATGGAAAAGCGGGTCGCTCCGGTCCCGCGATCGGCGTCGACGACGTCCAACACCAGAGCGACATAGGCCGCGTAGCACAGTCCCGATGTCAGCGAATAGAGCATCGTGCCCGCGGCGTAGGTCGCAGGGCCCAGGGGCCCCATCATCATAAGGAGCGCGCTGAATGCGCACGCCGTCCCGGCCGCGATATTGGCCATGCGTCGCTCCATGTGCCGGCAGATCAGACCGCCAAGCAGCGAGCCCACGGCGATGACGATGCCGCCACCGATCCCGCTGACAAGCGTGACAAAATCGGGGGAGGCCCGGTAATCGTCGCCGAGCGCCGTAAAAAGATAGATCAACGCGCAAGCGCCCATGGGCGACAGGAATATTGCCGCGGCTTGATGCGTCCGCCGATCGCGCGCTGTCTCGAACAGCGCATCCCGCAGCCCCCGGAACGTCGCTGGAGCAACCACCTTTGGCTCGGCAATCGGCAGGACGGCGAGAGCTGGCAGGAGGATGCCGGCTGCTCCGACCGAGGCTGCGGCCGTGAGGGAAACATGCTGCAGCGTCGCGAGAATCAGCCCGCCGCCAACGGCGCCACCGCCGACATTGCCGGCTTGGAACCAACCGGAGGCCATGCCTCGACCCTCGGCACGAAGCGTGGCCGCCATCAGCGCTCCGACGGCCGAGGAGACGAACGCGTTCAGCAGCGCTCCTAAAGTCAGGAGCGCTGTCATGGCCGTAAAGGCGCCCGGCAGGGGCAGCAGCATGCTGCCCGGCAGCATCGCAGCGCTGGTGGCGGCCCCGAATAACAACCAGAGTTTCCGGCGGCGCCCGAGGTCGACCAGCGGCGCGACGACGAAACCGATGATCGAGGGGAGGTTGATTATGGCGCTTGCCGAGGCAATCTGATCGACAGGGATGCCCGCATGCTTGAGCATCCAGGGCATGGCCGTGCCGACAAATCCGAAATAGACGCCCTGGGGAAGAGCCAGGAAGAAGAACAGCCAAGGCGGCGAGCGGTCGTGCAACGGGGGTATTCCGAACAGGCTAGTGCTCGTCGGATCTCCTAGCAGCGATCGGTCGGCCGAACGAGCCTTCATTGCCGATCGCTCTGGATGTGCTAAGCACCGAACCGCTTCAAACGCGCTGGACCCCTATGACCGTCGTCACCCGCTTCGCCCCGTCGCCCACCGGCTACCTGCATATCGGAGGCGCTCGGACGGCGCTCTTCAACTGGCTCTTCGCGCGCCATCACGGCGGCAAGTTCCTGCTCCGGATCGAGGACACCGACCGCGCCCGTTCGACGCCTGAGGCAACCCAGGCGATCTTTGACGGTCTATCCTGGCTCGGGCTGGAGTGGGATGGCGAGGCGGTTTCGCAATTCGCTCGCCGGAATCGGCATGCCGAAATGGCTCGGAAGCTGCTCGACTTGGGTTATGCCTATCTCTGCTACGCCACGCCTGAGGAACTGGAGGCGATGCGCGAGCAGCAACGGAAAAGCGGTCTGCCGATCCGCTATGACGGACGCTGGCGCGATCGCGACCCTGCCGAGGCGCCGCAAGGGGTGGCGCCGGTCGTCCGGCTGAAGGCGCCGCAGACCGGCGAAACGATCCTCGACGACCGCGTCCAGGGCCGGGTGACAGTTTCGAACGAGCAGCTGGACGATATGGTGCTGCTGCGCGGTGACGGGACGCCGACCTACATGCTCTCGGTAGTCGTCGATGATCATGATTTCGGCGTGACACACATCATCCGCGGCGACGATCACCTCACGAATACCTTCCGGCAGATTCAGCTCTACCGTGCGCTCGGCTGGGACGTGCCGGTATTTGCGCATATCCCGCTGATCCATGGGCCGGACGGCAAGAAGCTCTCGAAGCGGCACGGCGCGCTCGGGATCGAGGCTTATCGGGCCATGGGCTATCTCCCCGAAGCGCTCAGGAATTACTTGCTGCGGCTGGGGTGGGCGCATGGGGACGACGAAATCATCTCGACCGAGCAAGCCGTCGCCTGGTTCGACCTGGACGGCATCGGTCGCTCGCCCGCCCGGCTCGATTTTACCAAGATGGAGAATCTGAACGGCCACTACATGCGTTTGGCCGACGATCGCCGCCTCGCCGATTTGGTCCTGCCTTCGCTCGAAGAGACTCGGGGCCGGCATATCACCACAGAGCAACGCTTACGGCTGGAGCGAGGCATGGCCGGGTTGAAAGCCCGCGCCAAGACTTTGGTAGAGTTGGTCGAATCCGCCCGCTTCTATGCCGATGAGAGGCCGATCCAGCTTCAGCCCAAGGCAGCCCAGCTCATGACGCCGGCGGCTCTCGAATTGCTCGGCAAATGGGCCGGCAAGGCGCGAACCATCGAGCCGTTCGAGGCCGCGCCGTTGGAAGCCGCGGCGCGAACGCTTGCGGAGGAGGCCCAAGTGAAGCTTGGTGACATCGCCCAGCCGCTCCGAGCGGCGCTCACTGGGGGAACGGTTTCGCCGCCGGTTTTCGAGGTCGCCGCCATCTTGGGCAAGGACGAGGTCTTGGCGCGGGTCGCCGATCGGCATGCGGCCGGCCCGTCCGCCGATCCCGGATGACCGCGTTGATCTAATCCTCGGCCGGGGGTATTTTGCTGCAGCGCCAAAAGGCGCCAGGCCGTTCGAAACCTGTTCCGAGAGTGCTCATGACCAGCCAAGCGACCGCCCAAGCCGCGCCAAAAGGTGCCGAGACCGTCAAGCTCGTAGACACCGCGGGGAAGACTTACGAATTTCCAGTTCTCTCGGGCACGTTGGGGCCGAATGTCATCGATATTCGAAAGCTCTACGACGCAACCGACTATTTCACTTTTGATCCTGGATACACGTCGACCGGGTCCTGCGAGTCCAAAATCACCTTCATCGACGGTGACAAAGGCATCTTGCTGCACCGCGGCTATCCGATAGAGGAGCTGGCGGAGCAGAGCGACTTCATGGAGGTCTGCTACCTCCTGCTCCATGGCGAGCTGCCCAAGGCATCGCAAAAAGCGGAGTTCGAGAAGTCGATCACCTACCACACGATGCTGCATGAGCAGCTGACCAGCTTTTTGCGCGGTTTCCGTCGCGATGCGCACCCGATGGCCGTGATGTGCGGCGTCGTGGGAGCGCTCTCGGCCTTCTATCATGATTCTACGGACATTACGGACGCGCGCCAGCGCGAGGTCGCATCGCACCGGCTGATCGCCAAGATGCCGACGATCGCCGCGATGGCCTATAAATACTCGATCGGCCAGCCCTTCGTTTATCCGCAGAACAACCTGAAATACGCGGATAATTTCCTGAACATGATGTTCGCGGTGCCGTGCGAGGAATATAAGATCAGCCCGGTCCTCGCGAAGGCCATGGACCGCATTCTGATCCTCCATGCCGATCACGAGCAAAACGCCTCGACCTCGACCGTAAGGCTCGCCGGATCGTCGGGCGCCAACCCCTTCGCCTGTATCGCGGCCGGCATCGCCTCGCTGTGGGGGCCTGCCCATGGCGGCGCCAACGAGGCCGTCCTCAAGATGCTGATGGAGATCGGCCACAAGGATAAGATCGGCGAGGCGATCAAGAAGGCGAAGGACAAGACCAGCGGCTTCCGCCTGATGGGCTTCGGGCATCGGGTCTATAAGAATTTCGACCCGCGCGCGAAGGTAATGCGCAAGACCTGCCACGAGGTGCTGGGCGAGCTCGGCATCAACGATCCGCTCTTGGAACTCGCGATGGAGCTGGAGCGGATTGCGCTTGAGGACGAGTACTTCATCGAGAAGAAACTTTACCCGAACGTGGACTTCTATTCGGGCATCATTTTGAAAGCGATGGGCATTCCCATTTCCATGTTCACGGTGCTCTTCGCGATCGCCCGCACGGTTGGGTGGGTGGCGCAATGGAACGAGATGATCGAGGATCCGATGCACAAGATCGGCCGTCCCCGGCAGCTCTACACCGGCGCTGCGCAGCGCTCCTACGTGGCGATCAACAAGCGCTGATCGGCAACCTCGAGCATCTTCAGAACGACATCGGCTGCCGCTTCACTCGGTAGCCCTGTCGGCCCGGATAGCAGTTTCCGGATCGTCTGTGCGCCGGCAATCTGTTCGGCGCGCGCAGTTGGATCGTCCAAGAGTTTCGCCAGCGCAGCCGCCATCGGCTCTGCGCGACATTCATCTTGCAGGAATTCCGGTATCAGCGGGCGGTCAAGGACGAGATTGGGCAGCGCCGCATATTTGAAATTCGCGAGCCGGATCGCGATCGCGTAGCTGATGGCATTGACCCGATAGGCCACGATCGCGGGCACGCTTGAGAGGGCCAGTTCCAGCGTGACGGTGCCGGACTTCGCAAGCGCCGCTTCCGACGCGGCGAACGCGTCGAATTTCTCCGGTTCGCTGTCGACGAAAACCGTCTCCAGCCCGGAGCCTGCCAATACGCCTTTCACCAGAGCCGCGATGTGCGGAACCGTGGGCACCGCAACGGTCAACGGCGGACGTCCGGCTTGCACCCGGCGCATGGTCTCGATGAAGACAGGCAGAAGCCGCTCGATCTCGCCTTTCCGGCTGCCGGGCAGCATGGCGATGACCTTGCGATCGGGCGCGAGGGCGTGCCGTGCCCGGAAGCCGCCGCCGTCGCCCTTGCCGACCCCACCCTCGATAGCCGGGTGGCCCACGAAGGTGCAAGGAAGGCCAACCCGCTCGAAATAGGGTGGCTCGAACGGCAGGAGCGCCAGCAGATGATCGAGGAAGCGCGCGATCTTCCGGGCTCGCCCGGCCCGCCATACCCAGACGCTGGGCGCTGCGTAATGGATGCAGGGAATCCCCAGCCGATGAGCTTTTTTGGCGACGCGGAAGCAGAAATCCGGAGCATCGATCGTGATAAGCACGTCCGGATGCCGTCGCGCGACCTCACCGACAGTCTGGTCGATCCGGCGCAGCAGACGCGGTAGGCCCGGCAGGATCTCCGCTATTCCCATGACCGACAGCTCCGCCATCGGGAACAGCGGCTCCAATCCTTCGGCAACCATCTGGTCTCCGCCGATGCCGGCAAAGGCGATATTTTCTCCGGTCTTGCGCCGCAGTCGAGCCATTAGGCGACCGCCGAGACGATCGCCCGACGGTTCGCCGGCGATCAGGAAGACCAGCGGTCGATCGGTCACTTCGCGGACGTTTCAGCAGGATCGATGGCGATCAAAAACAAGCCCAACCGATCCGCTTCCGAGATGCAGGCGTCGACGTCCACGACGATCGTGCCGGCGGCTTCGATCGCCACGCCGCGAAGCCCCGCCTCAGCAGCGAGCGCGAGTGTTCTTTGGCCGATCGTCGGCAGATCCATTCGCCGGTCCTGCCGGGGTTTGGCGATCTTCACCAACACGCCGCCCACGCCGGCGCGCGCCAGATCCCTGGCGCGTGCGAGCAGAGCATCGGTTCCTTCAATGGCCTCGACTCCCAGCACTAGCCCTTGCTGAACGACCACGGACTGCCCGACATCGGCTTCGCCCAATACGCGCGCGACATCGACTCCACGCGCGATGTCGTCGCGGGCTTGCTTGTCCGGCGCGTGCCGCCCAAGAACGCCTTTGGCAACGAGCCCGTCGGTTAGCAGATCGGTGACACCGACCAGTCGAAACCCCTCACCTTCGAGCTCCCGAGCCAGCCCCGAAAGCAGGCCGTCATCCCCCAGCGCCCGCGCGCCGATCTTGGCGACGATCTGCGCCCCACGCCAATCGAGCCCGATTTCCGACCAGCTCGGCCGACGTACCGGACCCGCCATGACCAACTCCGCGGCGCCCGCCCGCTTGAGCTCGGCGATGGCGCGTCCGGCTTCACCTAGCCGTACCCATGCATGGGGAAGGTCGGCGACGGTCGCTGGATCGGTCTGACCGGTGAAAGCGATGATGAAAACCGGCCGAAGGTCTTCCCGGGCCGAGTCTGCGATGCGGCGAGGAAGCGTACCTCCGCCGGCCAGGATGCCGAGCGTGCCCCTCTCAGTGCCCATTCGCGGCGGCAGGCTGGCACAGACCGCGGCTCGATTTGGCACGGACGAACTCGACGATCTCGTTGACATAGCGGTTCGCGGCGAAAACTCGCGCCATTTCCTCAAGCCGTTCGGCAAGCGTGCCGTCGGGACCGAAGAGCATCCGGTAGGCGCTTCGAAGCGTCTGTATGTCGTCGCGCTCGAAGCCGCCGCGCTCCAACCCCACCAGATTGAGGCCGGTCAGCCGCGCGCGATCACCCATGGCCTGCGCATAGGGAATGATATCGCGCTCGACGCCGGTCATGCCGCCCACGAAGGCATGCATGCCGATGCGGCAGAATTGGTGAACCGCGGAATTTCCGCCGATGAAGGCGTAGTCGGAAAGCGTGACGTGTCCGGCTAGCGTCGCATTGTTTGCCATGATGACATGATCGCCGAGCATGCAGTCGTGGCCGACATGAGCGCTCGCCATATAGAGCCCGTTGTTGCCGACGCGAGTCACCATCCCGCCGCCCTCGGTCCCGGGATTCATGGTCACATACTCGCGGATACGGTTATGGGCGCCGATCTCGAGGCTCGATTGTTCGCCCTTGTACTTCAGATCCTGAGGCGGCTGTCCGAGGGAGGCAAAGGGGAAGACGATCGTCTCCTCGCCAATCGTCGTCCGGCCTTCGACGACAACGTGGCTTTTGAGCTCGACCCGGTCATGCAGGATCACATGCGGGCCGATGATGCAAAAAGGTCCGATCGCTACATCCCTGCCGATCTCGGCTTTGGGATCCACGATCGCGGTCGGATGGATCAAGGGAGAAGGTCCTGTTGGGGCCGCTTATTGGTCGACGATCATGGCGGTGTAGACGGCCTCGGCGCAAAGGACGCCGCCGACCCGAGCTTCACCGCGGAATTTCCAGACATTGCCGCGCTTGTGGATCTTCTCGACATGGACGCGCAGCGTGTCCCCCGGCATCACGAGCTTGCGGAAGCGCGCATCTTCGATCGACATGAAATAGACGAGCTTGCCTTCAGATGTGCCGCCCAGCGACAATACGACAAGCGCGGCGGCGGTTTGCGCCATCGATTCGATGATGAGAACCCCCGGCATAATGGGCTTCTCGGGAAAGTGCCCCTGGAAGCAGGGCTCGTTGACCGAAACATTCTTGATGCCGACCGCGCTGTGATCGACCACGATCTCTTCGAGCCGATCAACCATCAGCATGGGATACCGATGCGGCAGCATTTTCATGAGCTGCGTGATGTCGAGGCTGCTCGGGGGCTGCTCTACGATCTGCCGTGCGTCGACCGTCACTCTATTCTGCCTCGCCGCTACCACGTTCCTTGGCCAACTTCGCCAGCACCGTCATCTGGCGAAAGAATTGCCGCGTAGGTACCGCTGGGAAGCCGACCAGTTGCGCGCCGGCCGGAACGTCCCGAAAAACGCCGCTCTTTGCCGAGATTCGCGCGCCGTCGCCGATCGTCAAATGTCCGGCGATACCGCTATGGCCGGCAATCACGACATGGTCGCCGATCTTGGTGCTTCCGGAGATTCCGACCATGGCGACGATGACCGAGCCGCGCCCGATTTGGACGTTGTGCCCGATTTGTACGAGATTATCAATCATCGTTCCTTGGCCGATTACCGTGTCCGGGCCCGAGCCACGATCGATTGTCGAATTCGCTCCGACTTCGACATCGTCCCCGATAAGAACACGTCCGATCTGCGGAATTCGGACGTGCCCGGACTGGTCCATGGCGAAGCCGAATCCATCCTGACCGATCCGGGCGCCCGGGAAAATGGTGACCCGGTTGCCGAGAATCGCATGCGTGACCGAGGCGCAGGCGCCGATCCAACAATCGTCGCCGATTTCGACGCCCGGACCGATCACGGCATTCGCTTCAATGACGCAATTCCGCCCGACCCTCGCACCGGCGCCGACCACCGCCCCCGCGGCGACCGCCGAGCCCTCGCCGATAATCGCATCGGTGTCGACATGCGACCCCGCCGCGAAGCCGGCCTCGGGGCGCGGCCTCGGATGGAACTGCTGAGCAATCAGAGCGAAGGCCTTGTAGGGCGTGGCCGATAAGAGAAGCTGCATCCCCTTTGGTGCGCGGTCGGCATAGGCAGGCCGGACGACGCAGGCTCCCGCTTGAGCCATGCTGAAGGCGTCGACATATTTTCGATTGTCGAGAAACGACACATCCCGTGGCCCCGCCCGGTCGAGTGGAGCCACATTGTCGAACATGGCGTCCGGGTGAGAGCCAGGCGCGAGTTCGGCACCGGACAGCTCCGCAAGTCGTCCCAGGGGGAACGGCCCGTGCGGCCGGAAAAAGCGAAGATCCGTCATCCAACGACTACACGGCTGGAAGCGATCGGTTCCTCCGCAAAGTCAGCCTGGAAGGCTGGCTACTTCTTCTTGGCCGGAGCCGTGGTGGCCGCCGGGGCCGGAGCCGGAATCCCATCCGTCGCCGAACCGGCGGCGGCTGCCGCCGTGTTCGCCGCGCCTGGAGGCGCCACGGTTACGGTGACGGAGGGCAGCTTCGTGTTCAGCCGCTGTATCACGTCGTCGGTGATGTCCATATTCTTGTCCGACAGCGTCAGGACGGCTTGCCGTTGCAGCACCAGTCCGATCCGCCGCTCGGCGGCCAGCTGCTGAACGATGGACAGAACGTTGTCGACGACCACGTTTCGGGCATCATTCGTCGCCTTGGCAAAGGCTTCCTGACGCTCCTGCTGCAGCTGCTGAGCATTGGCGTACCGGCGCTGCAGGTCCTGGGACCTTTCCTGGAACGCGTCCGGTTGAAGGACGGGCCGTTGCCGCTTCAGATCGTTCTCGGCGGTCTTCAGCTCTTCGCCCACCTTGGTGAGCTGATCGCGAATCTTGCGCGCTTCCGTTTCGAGCTGCCCCTGTATGCTCCGGCCCGCGGCGGATTCCTGCATGATCTTCTGCAGATCGACGATTCCGATCGTCGGCGCCACGAGGGCCGGCGCAGCCGCGGGCGCGGCCGCCGGGGTTTGCGCGAAGGCGCCGCTGCCCAACGCCAATGTGCCGGCAAGAGCTAGCCCGAGAACGGAGATAAAACTGCGCATGACCGACAATCCCCTAGAAATGAGATCCGAAGTTGAAGTTTAGGATTTGGCCCTTGTCGTAGGGCTGCTTCGCGAACGGATATGCGATATCCACGCGAATCAGACCGAAGGGCGATTTCCACGATACACCGATACCGGCCGACGCGCGGAGAGCGAAATCGTTATAGGCCTGCGGTATCCCGGTTATACCGTCAAACGTGACCGGCGTCTTCGGCAGATAGATGCCGCCCAGCGCTCCGAAGTCGGTAAAGCCGTACATTTTGATGCCGTATTCCTGCGGCAGGCCCAGCGGCACGCTCGTTTCGAGCGTCCCGGTATAGTAATACTCGCCGCCCAACGGGTCGTGGGTTTGGACGTCGCGGGGGCCAATGCCGGCAATCCGGAAGCCTCGCAAATCCTCGCCGCCGACGAAGAACCGCCCTTCGATATTGACCGGCTCGCCCAGCCCGACCACGTCGCCGACGCCGAATCTGGCGTTCAGAACCCAACCCTCGGCATATTGATAGTAATAACTGGCCTTGGCCACTGTTTGGAAGAAATGGTTGGTGCCGCCGAGACCGGCCAGGTTGGTCGATAGGCTGAGCACATAGCCGCGCGTCGGATCGACCCGGCTGTCGCGGCGGTCATAGGCGATCGACTGGCCGATCTGCGACGTAAATCTCAAGCCAGCCTGCTCGACGATATAGAGCGACGCCAAGGATTGAATGTTCGTGATCTCGTTGGCGAAGAAGCTGTAGGTGATCGTCTGACGGAGATTATCGGATAGCGCGTAACCCGCGCGGATATCAAAGCCCGTCCGCTGTTGATCGTAGCTGTAATTCTGCGAATAATTCAGAACCGACCGAATGACATCGAAACCAGCAGCAACATCGCGACCGAAGAGATAGGGCTGCGTATAGCTGATATTCAGCGTCTGATAGTAATTCGATATCTCTGCACCGAACTGTGCGTCCTTGCCTTCGCCGAATAGATTGCGCTGGCGGATGTTGAACTGCGCGAATATTCCGTCCAGGCCCGAATAGCCGGCGCCGACCGAGACTTCGCCTGTGCTCTTTTCAGTTACCTTGACATTGACAATGGTCTTGTCCGGTTCAGATCCCGGAGTGTTCGTGATGTCGACCTTGTCGAAGAAATCGAGATCTTTGATTCGTTGCTGCGATTTCTTCACCAGTTCCTGGTTGAAGGCGTCGCCTTCCGAGAAGCGCATCTCGCGCCGGATGACTTCGTCGATCGTCACGTCATTGCCGGAGATGTCGATCCGCTCGACGAAAACGCGCGGCCCCTCGCTCACGTCGTAGGTTACGTCGATTGTATGCGACGTGCGGTTCTTGTTGAATTCCGGTCGCACATCCACGAACGCGTAATGCTGCTGCGTGACCGCCTGGCTCAGAGCGACGACCGTGTCTTCGATCTTCGAAGCGTTGTAGACGTCTCCTTCCTGGGTCTTCAGCTCGTCCTTGAGTGTATCGGGATCGAGCCCCTTGAGCTCGGAGCGGATGTCGATCTTCCCGAAATTATACTTCTCGCCCTCATCGACCGTGAAGGTGATGAAGAAGTCTTGGCGGTCGGGGGTCAACTCGGCGACGGCCGAGACGACGCGAAAATCGGCATATCCATTGGCGAGATAGAAGCGGCGCAGCAGCTCCTTGTCATATTGCAGGCGGTCGGGATCGTAGCTGTCGTTCGAGGTCAGGAAGCGCCACCAGGCCGCTTCCTTGGTCATGATGGCGTCGCGCAGATCGTCGCCGTCGAAAGCGTGGTTGCCGACGAAATTGATCCGACTCACGGGCGTCCGCGGACCCTCGTCGATTTCGAAGATCAAGTCGACGCGATTCTGATCGAGGACGACCACCTTGGGCTCGACCCGCGCCGAGTAGCGGCCGGCGCGCCGATAGAGCTCCAAAATCCGGTCGACGTCGGCTTGAACGCGCGTGCGGGTGTAGACGGTTCGCGGCTTCAGCTGGATCTCGTCCGTCAGCTTATCGGTTTCGAGCTTTTTGTTACCCTCGAAGGCGATGCGATTGATGATCGGATTTTCCGCGACCGTCACGACGAGCGTATTCCCGTCGCGCCGAAGCGTCACGTCTGCGAACAGACCGGTGGCGAACAGGTTTTTCAACGACGCGTCGAGCTGCGCCTGGTCGAACGTATCCCCGGGCTTGAGCGTTAAATAGGAGAGAACGGTCGCAGGCTCGATGCGCTGCGTACCCTCGACCTGAATGTCGTGGATCACGTCCCCTTGCTGGGCGTGGGCCACGTCGGAGAGCGCCACGCTCATCGGAAGCGTGAACAGTGCCGTATGGGCAGCCGTCAAGAGTAGCGGTGCAAGCCACCGATTCATTGTTTGTGACGACCTTGAACTCAGGTTCCGGGAATGATGCGGGCGATGTCCTGCCACATCACGAAGATGAAGAACGACAAAATCAGAGCAAAACCGACCCGGAATCCGAAAGCGAGGGCACGCTCACTGACCGGACGGCCATGCACTGCTTCGATTGCATAAAACAGCAGGTGGCCGCCGTCCAGCACTGGTATGGGGAAGAGATTGATCAGCCCCAGGCTGATCGAGAGAAGCGCTACGAACTGGGTGAGCGGAACGAAGCCTTCGCGCCAGAATTCGCCGGACATCTGCGCGATTCCGATCGGGCCGCTCAGGTCGCCTGTCCCGCGGGTCCCGATGATCATTTGCCAGACGACGCCCAGCGTATTGGATGTGATCGACCAGGTCTCGCGAGTCGCCTGCCAAAGCGCGGTCGGCGGGCCTTCGTGCCGCATCACGAGCTCGCTCGAGGGATAGACGCCGAGCTGTCCCATCCGCTCGACGTTGCCGAACCGGTCGCGCTCGTCGACCACCGCGGGCGTGGCTACGAGCTCCAGCGGCTGGCCATTGCGCAGAATGTTAAGTTTGATTGGTTGGCCAGGAGCGAGCGTGACGAGGAGCTTCAGTTCCTCGAATCGGCGGACTTCACGGCCATCGACGCTCTGAACGACGTCGCCGGTCATGAGCCCGGCATGCTCGGCCGCTGAGCCCGGCTGGATTTTCCCGATGATCGGAGGCGTGAAAGGTTGGCCGACCGTCGCGAAAAGCACCGTCATGACCAGGATCGCGAAGAGGAAATTGGCGACCGGTCCGGCACTCACTACGAGGGATTTCTGCCAGAGCTTCTTATGCATGAACGAGACGCGGCGCGTTTCGGCGTCCATTTGAGCGGCCGCCTCGATGTCGGGACGACTGCTGGCGTCGGCATCGCCGAACATCTTGACGAAGCCGCCCATCGGTATGAGGGCGATCCGCCACCGCGTCCCGGCGCTGTCGGTCCATCCAAAGATTTCAGGGCCGAAACCGATCGAAAAGGCATCGATCTTTACCCCGCATCGGCGGGCCACCCAATAGTGACCGAACTCGTGCACGAAGACGAGGATCGATAGGACAACCACGAAGGGCAGGATGTAGTGATAGGTCCAGGCCAGGGAAGTGAGCGCAAAATGGGGGATCAAGGCCATTTTTCGTCCTTATAACGCGGGGCTGACCGAGCGCCGCGAAAGGCGCACCCGAATGAAATCTTCGGCAAATCGCCTAGCTTCGTTGTCGATGGCGACGACGTCGTCGATCGAGGCCGGAACGCTTCCGGGCAGCGCGTCCAGTGCGCTTTCCACTACCCGCTCGATGTCGAGAAAGCCAATTCCTCCGGCAAGGAAACCTGCCACCGCCGCCTCGTTGGCCGCGTTCAGAATAGTAGGGGCGTCACCCCCCATTTGCAAGGCGCGCCGCGCGTGGACAAGTGCCGGAAAACGCTCGGGATCCGCCTGTTCGAACGTCAGCTGCGCGATTTCCGCGAGGTCGAATTGCG